>Ga0123340_1003817_pt1 | contig 14163 bp, 11 predicted proteins | sample SirMexnodulemix_FD_89961 | JGI IMG/M metagenome (GOLD analysis project Ga0123340, IMG submission 89961) | Root nodule microbial communities of legume samples collected from Mexico - Siratro Mexico nodule mix | ecosystem: Host-associated > Plants > Roots > Nodule | place: Mexico: Nepantla... | reverse complement strand
TATTTTAAATTATTGAAATATATTTAATTTATTAGTTAACTTAAAAAATTATATTAAATTATATTTAGTTTTAATTTTATAATTTACTTTTAAGTTACACATTTAATTATTTTTACTTTTTTCTATAATTATTTCACCCTATACTATTTGTTATTTAATATGTTTATTTGTTATTTATATAATTATATTAATATTGAAAAAAAAATGTGTATCCTTCTATATTAAATATTTGATAATATTATATTTTTTTTAAGGGGATTTTTATTTTTTATAAAAATATTTCATTAATATTTGAAATAGCAAGAAATGGGTATGGACATACTCATTAGCCATATGAAGATAAAGCCGAGACAAAAATTCATATATGTGACTTATGATATATGTGACTTATGATATTGGAAATAGGGATAAATCTTTTCAAGTGACATTAATTTCATAGGTGTTAGTTATGATATTGGGAATAGAGATAAATCTTTTCAAATGACATCAATTTCATATATATGAGTTATGATATTGAAAATAAGAATAAATTTTTTCAAGTGACATCAATGGTTTCCCAAGGCAGGTGGGTCAAGTAACTCCTAAGTATAAAATATTGTCTCTTAATTATAAGTTATAATTTTTAACTCAATAGTAAGCATTTCATCTAATAATTAGGGTGAGTTTGATTTTAGTAAAATAATTATTAATGGTGATATTGGTGTAGGTGCACAATTCTCCTCTGACCTAGGTTAAGTGGACCAATCACAACTAAATCTAAAGAGTTTAATTCAAGTAAAACAATTAATAAGGATGAGATTAACTAATTAAATTCTAAAAAATCTTTCAGATTATTTATTTTAGGCTTAATTAGGTTTTAAATACTTTATAAATCTGAGTACTTGCAGTTAAGTCTTTATTATATTATATTAAGTGATTATAATATTTTCTTTTTATTTTTATCTATCTACATTATATTAGTTTATCATTCACAAGATGACCTAATGAATATTAGTTCTCTCATGTGTTAATTCACTTATCAACTTACCCACCCTTATTCCAACTTATATGTCAATTTGTTTCTTCAAGTATGAATTAACCCAATAATTTAAAGGGGATTGGAGAATTAATATAAAGTAACGGTTTTACCATTCTATTAACAACAAAATCAGACCGTTAAATACTTAAATGAAAATAAAAAAGAATTTAAGCACTTAATAAAATAACTTTTTAAATAAAAAATTAATTAAAAATATAAAAATTTATAAGTTAGTTAAAACTTTATTAAATTATTTTAATATAAAAAATTGTATTAATTAATGAAATTTGTTTAATCCCTGTCTTACTCTACACTTTGTGGTATCAACTTATAATGTCACGAGTTTCATAAAATAACTGTTCTTTGTCAAATATGTTCTAATTTAAAAAAAAAAAGGTTGTCATGTTATAAAAAATTTGTTACTCATTATAATGCGGACATGATATCAACAGTTAAAGTATAATGTAAGGATATTAATAGGGTTTTAAATTTGATATTAATATACTACGAGGAGGATCTTAAAATTAAGATTTAAATAAAAAGATAAAAATATTTTATCAAAACTAATAACTTATTTTTAGAACACTAAAATTGAATTGTAACAATCAAATTAAATTTAAAAAATGTAAATAGTATTACCAAAAAGAAAAAAAAAAATGTATCTGCCAAAAAGCAACGTGGAAGAAGGAGGGAGCAATCGGATGCATGTGATGGTGTGGGGAATCGAGGCAATTTCTCATGGTGTGTGGGGCACCATGGTTTGTTTCTTTCTTATATTTCTCTGTCTGGGCCCATCTTGCGTTTGCGTCTCACATTTTTCTTCAACCATTTCTGGCACATCTTAGGCCTATCATGTGTACTCCTGCACGGGATCACTTGCAATCAAATTAAACACATGTTTCGTTGCATATTACTAAGTATTTCTACCAACACCAATATCAAATTAGCTCTTCTAATCTGTGACTTCCAGGATTAAAAAATCATTGTTTTAATTCAAGTAAGTTTTTAAATGATAATTGTTTAGGTCTATCCAATAGCTTTGAATAGTATAGGAGTCTAGATCAAGTTACTTTAAATATATACTTTTTTTTTTAGTCTTATGAAATATTTTTTAAAAATTAGAATTGTGATGAAGTTCTGACTTTTAAAATAGATAATATTTAAGATAAAGTGATTGATATATCATCTTATATACTTTAAGTAAGTTTTAACTATTATTTAGAGAGTTTGTTCTAATATATCTAATAGTTATAAATTTAAAAAAAATTATAATAAAACTCTGAACTTCAAAATAATAATAACTAGTAATTCCAAGGATGTTATATTAATAAACTTGAGTTCAGAATAATAATTTTAAGACTTATTCCTACTATTACCTTAACTGTGAAATATCTTTATCGGTGAATGCATTCTCAAGTGTTAAAGTACATCTGAATTTTTGTAGATGCATTCATCAATTAAAAAAAAAGAAAGATGAAGAACAATACAAGTATAGTGAATGTGTTAAATATTAAAATAAAAAAAGACGTAAATAGTATAAGAAAATAGTAATTAAAATTAGACGTAAACTTGACGCTGTGACTATGGTTGGAGAATAGAAAATAAGAAACTTGGCGTGATTCTCGGCAGGATCCAATCTTTGGCTTTTAACATGGATCGAGCCTTCTCTTCTTTATCCGTACACAGTGTGACTCGTGAAATCCCCCCGTCTCTTCTTCATCCTTTTTTTTTTCTGTATATAATTTTTTTACACAATTTTCATGTTAATAATTCTTCTGGAATTTCTTTCATATAATGGTTCTTACAAATGTCTTATTATTATAAAATCTTTTTTAGAAGCCAATGTACAAAATAAAATATAGAAGAAAACAAACATATTATTTGCCATTTTTTGTTTGTTCTTATTCCTCATCCTTGTGTTTTATATTTGTCTGAGACTATTTCAGTTTGAGTCCTAGAATTATCTTTCCAATAATGTGCTTACGTGATTTCTAGAATGAATACATAGGTGTTATTCAGTATAGTTGTTTGTTATATGTCTTAAAAGAGTTTAAAATTGAGAACTAGTTTACAGATATATATAATTTTAATGTTAATTGTTTTTTTTTTTAAACTTCAATACCAAATATCATTAAATAAATCATTTGCTAAATTCAAACTCAATTGGCGGTGTGAGTATTTTTCTTAGCGAAAATGGAGAACATAAGTGAAGAACTTTTATCAAGGATGAAAATAAGTTAGTTCGGATCATTTCACCGAAGGAAATCTTTTACCTAATGAAGCTTCTCATAATTTCTTTTAGACTTAGTTAAAGATTCATTATTTGGTTGAGTTTAATAAGATCCACCATCAATAATTAGTTTTTATCTATTTGTTCGAAAATATATTTTTTCTAGCAATTTTTTCTCATATTTATCTTGCAAAATTTTCAAGTCAAGAAAGGAAATTTTTTTGAAAAATTAGTACATGATTGATGACTATTTTTTTAAGCTTTTGTAAATCTGCAAAGTCAAAGGCCTTTTGTTATATTTTCAATCCAACGTGTATTTCTTTTTCATTCAAAATAAATTTATTTTGTTCTTATCTTCTCTTGTCGTTATTGTCTTCTTATCTATAACTTTATTATCGTTATTTTTCTTTTTTATTATATCGATTTCAGGTTTTTTTTCCTCCTCTTACTTTGGTTAGTTTGGCTTGTGATTTTTTTTTTTTTCTTGGAAGCATTATCTCTTCTTCTCCATTTGATTCTCTCATTTTAAGTTTGTTTTCTTATGCTCTCTATAATAGACTAATTTATAAATGTTGTTGTTGAAGAAGAAGAAATTTATAAAGGAGGAGATTATAGCATTGGAAGTTGGCTGAGTGCATTATTTAGAAATCTTGTCCTCAAAGTATCATGATCCTAGTAGCTTTATTATTTTTGTTACCATAGGTGTTTTACTTGTGAGAAAAGTTTTGTTGGATCTGCGAGCCAACATTAATTTAATATCTTTGTCTATGATGAACATAATTGGTAATTTGGAGGTTCAATCCACCAGAATGACTTTACAGCTAGCTGATAAGTCAAACAAATATCTTTATGAAAAACAAGTTTAGGCTGAGTTCAAGAGGGAGGTGAATTGCACTTTCAAAATTTTTCGCAAAAGATGGAAAGTATTAAAGATTAAATGAAAGTTCTTTATTGAAACTACTAAAAAAATGATATTAAGAAGTGCACAACAAAATATCAATAAATTTTATATCAAAATCAATCAATTGAAACAATACACAAAACTGGAAAATAGTAAGGAACAATTTGCTAAGACACAGTGATATTCAATAGAATTCAGTGCACTAACTCAAAACAATTCTGTAACGATCAATTCACTGCCAGAACCAATAAACAATATAAGCAATTTACTTAAAATAGGGAATCAATTCAATCAATTACCAGTAAAAACACCAGAAACAGAAGCGCAAGCAATAAGTTGATTAGTAAAAAATATTTCAGAATTACATAGGAACAATCAGATGAACAGCATTCACAGTAAACTGTAGATCAATCACATAATAAGACAATTCAGATTAATAAACAGAAACTAGAAATAACAATTGAATCAAGAAGAAAGGTTTCCAGAAACTCAATCAATTAACCAACAATTCCAGTTAACAGAGAAAAATTCAATATACACAAGAATAATCACAATCAATTTTCTAGAAACAATAACAGTTATAGAAAACCACAAAGTATTACAATCAGAAAGAACATTTGATTATGTGTGATGAACAATTAATTGAGAGATAAACAACAAATATAACAAAGTGTTTAAGAAGAGAGAAAGAGATATCAAGAACACAAAGATTTATACTGGTTCACCCTTCCTCAAGGACTACGTCCAGTCCTTTGCTAACCAACAAATAATTCCACTAACAAAGATCTCAAAGATCAGTTTACAGCAATACAAACTCCTTGCAACCCGCAAAAAACCACTGCTCCCAGTAACAAATAACCCACTGCACCCCGCAGTAGTTGTCCAAACAATGCAAAACCCACTACACTAAACCAATTAAAAATACAAACCCCTATGTAATTTGCAAGCACACACCCACAATACAATGATTATCAAGAATAACACAAATACAACAATAGTTCTACTCAATAGATTACAAATTGAATTAAGAACAGAGTATAGAACTTAGCTCTGGTGCAAAACCAATGTTTGCACGAAAGCTCACTTAAAACAAGACTCCAAGATTAATGTTCTTGAGTTTGTTCTTGATGAAAATCAATTGTCGAAAGTTCTCAAGGTGAAAATACGTTTTTCTCTCTTAGAAAATCACAAGTGTCTGCTCAAATTTCTCATATGCTAATGAAAACACGTGCTCCCCCTTATATAGACAAACTGGTTTTTAATTCTGTTAAAAATTCAATCGATTGTATCAATTGTTCAATCAATTGAGTTTTCTGTGTCTTAAAAGATTCAGTAACTTGTATTCTGAAAAACAATTTACTGATTTATTCTTTAAAAAATGTTTTTCAAATTCTGGACGTAATAAGCTTTTAAATGTGTAGCGTTCATGGTTCTCTGCATGAGCTTGTCACTTAGTTCTTTGAGTTTGTAGGCTCCATTTTGAAAAGAGTTTACTACTCGGTATTGGCCATCCTAGTTAGGTGCCAACTTTCCTTCTTGCTTCTCTTTTCGAGCTTCTCCAACCTTTCAACATACTAGGTCTCCTTTATGAAAGGTTCTTTTGCGAACACGTGTATTGTAGCACCGAGCTGCATTGAGCTTTGCAACTTCTTCTCAGACCCTATCTTCCTCTCGGATTTCATGAATAAGGTCCAGGTTGACCCTTAGGTTCGCGTCGTTGTTATCTTCGTCGAATTGTTGTCTTCACCATGAAGTTTCACCAAGCTCTACGGGTATCATAGCATCTGATCCGTATGTGAGCCTGTAAGGTGTCTCCTTGGTAGTTGATTAAGGAGTACAATGATAACCCCAAATAATTCCAGGGATCTCTTCGGCCTAGAGGCCCTTGGCCTGTCCAAGTTTCTTCTTAAGTTCATTCAAGATTACCTTGTTGGCAGCTTTTGCCTGACCATTTGTTTGAGGGTGTTCAACCTAGGTCACCTTGTGCTTGATGCCGACTTGTTGTAAGAATCTTTCAAAGCCTCCATCGATGAATTGGCATCCATTGTCAATTACCAAGCAATGGGGGTAAGCCATGCCTGCATATGAGATTCTTCCAACAAAACTTCTGGACTTGTTGAGTAGTGATGGTTATTAGGGGCTCGACTTCTATCCATTTGGTGAAGTAATTGATGGTGAGGATGAGGAATTTGACTTAACCTTTGGCTAGAGGAAAAGGTTCGAGGATATCCATGCCCCCATGTAATGAATGGCCATGGTGTAACTATCTAATGTAATTCCTTCGCAGGAAGAGTGTGGAGGAGCCCAAACTTTTGACATTCCGACCACTTTAGGATGAAGGAATGGGCGTCTTGCTGAAGAGTGAGCCAATAGTACCCTACTCGTAGTACTCTTGTTGCCATGCACCGCGCTCATGAATGTGTTCCACATATTCCTCTGTGCAACTCGACAAGGACGTACTCGGCTTGGTCGTCATCTAAGCATTTTAGTAACAAGGTGAAGAACCCTTTCCTAAAGAGTTCGCCTTTGCTCATGATATAATACAGTACTTGGCACCAATCTTCACCTCCTTCTCGTCGTTGGGTAGGACATCCCTAGTTAAGTACTCAATAACGGGTGTTTTCTAATAACTTTTTTCCAAATCTACTTGTAACACATCAATATGATCCAACTTGGGCTCATCAGATTTTCTTGAATGAGGGTGCGGTGTTGGCTGACATTCTTTTTACTGGCGAGCTTCGAGAGGACGTCGGTGCATTCATTTGCGGCCCTCAAAACATGGTTTATGCTAAACTTTTCAAATTGGTCGATCAAGCTCTTGGCGATGTGGTAGTATTTCTACAAGAGCGACTCTTTAGTTTGGAACTCTCCGTTGATTTGTTCTGTCACCAATTGGGAGTCACTTTGGCACTTAAGTTAGTTGTTCCCGAGCTCCTTTGCCAGTTTGAGCTCGGCGATGAGGGCTTTGTATTCGATTTGGTTGTTGGATGTTTCAAATCCAAAACTGATAGCCTGCTCTAGAGTTAACTCATCGGGGCCTTCTAGAATTATTCTTGCTCCTCCTCTCTTTTTGTTAGAATATGAGTTCGAGCACCAGCTTCTCTATGACTTGGTAGTGTTCCTCCACTGGTTGTAGGGTTCGACTGGTGAAGTATACTGGATGTTACTTCTTCCCTTCCTCGTGGACGAGTATTGAACTCACTATCGAGCTAGACACAGCTAAATAAAGATACAGTGTGCTATGAGAGGGAGGACTTACCAGTATTGGTAGGGTGACGATGTCTTGTTTGAGTTTTTGGAACATCTCTTCACATATGTTGTTCCACTCGAAGGTTTGTACACCTTTCATCAACTTGTATAATGGTTTGGCCTTCTAGCCAGTTTGGAAAGAAATTTGGACAGCGCGGCAAGCTTGCCATTTAGCCGTTGTATCTCCTGCAAGGAGTTTGGACTTCTCATGCTTAAAATGGCTTCGCACTTGTTCAGGCTGGGCTCTATTCCTCTGTGTGACCATGAACTTGAGGAACTTGTCGGTCATGACTCCTAAAAAACATTTTTCAGTGTACCCTATGAAAAACTTTGGCTATAGCCGAGGCGTGGTCCTCGGCCTTTTGAGATTTCGCCACCATGTCGTATACATAAACCTCGAAGGCGTTGTCGATGAAACCTTATCCATGAGTCATTGATAGGTGCCCCTGTGCTTTTGAGGTCGAAGGGCATGACTTTATAGCAGTAGTTCTCCGCTTCCATCATGAACACTGATTGTACCCTGAGTACGCATCTAGAAAGCTAAATAGCTCGTATCCTGCCGTGTTGCCTACAAGCCAATCAATGTTCGACAATGGGTAGGTGTCTTTGGGACAAGCCTTGTTCAGGTCGTTGTAGTCCATGCACATCCTCCATTTGCCGCTTGATTTCTTCACCATCACCACGTTGGCAATCCACGTGGTATACTTGATAGGCCTAATGAAATCGGCCTTCAATAGTTGGTTAACTTTATGAGCCACTACTACTCTCCTTTCTTTCCCGAGCTTCCACTTTATTTGTGCAACTGGCTTAGACTGAGGGAGTATGGCAACCTTGTGGCACATGAAGTCGAGATTGATTCTTGGCATGTCAGCTGAGGCAAACAGATTGGTATTAGCAACAATCACATGCTCAATCTCGTTCTTCAACATCCTGTTCATAATCCTCCTAACCTTGGTGCACTGGTTAGGTTGTTGTCCTACCTAGATTAAGGTTATCAGTTCATCAAAGGTAGGACGACCCTCCTCAAATTTTACTCTAGGGTCGAGGTCGACTTCTTCTGTCTCGAAGCACTCAAAAGTTCCTCATTTAGAGGATGGTGCATCTACGTTGTTGCACTCTTCTTTGATGCACGACTCAAGGACCTCTACTTGAGAGGGGGTCGCTACGGACGAGCTGGTTCGCCTCACAGTATAAAGGTTTATCCTTAAGCTTTGGACGTAGCATTCCTGTGCCATTTTGGGGTCGGCCATAACTATGATGATATCACCCTGCTCTGAAGGGAACTTCATTGTCATGTGCAGGGTGGAGACAATCGCTCCCAAAGTGTTAAGTGTTCTCCAGCCAATCAACACATTGTAAGACGTGTTGACCCCAACTAATAAATACTTCACCGTGAGTGTTTGGTGAGTTCTTACAGAACTGAAGGTCATCAGCAAATCTACAAATCCTCTAGTATGTACCCTTTCCTCAACAAATCCGACCAAGGGGTCAGGGTACAACTTCACCATTTTTAGGGTTATGTTGAGTTTTAGAAACGTAGACTAGTAAAGGATGTCGGTCGCTCCCCTGGTCTATGAGAATCTAGTGGACTCGCCAATTGATGATGGTTGCCGAGATGACCACATGATCATCCTGGTCTGGGTCATGTATGTTGAAGTCTTCATATGTGAAGGTCATAGGTGGAAGTGTCCTTGATGGTAGTATATTTACCAATTGATACTCCTCAAATGCCTTCTCTGAGCAGATATGGAGTTGCCTCATCCCGTAAAGCCTCTAGTGATAGTGTGAATGTGTCCAAGGTGGTCGTTGCCATTGTTAGTCTCTTTGGGCTCCTGCTCAGGTGGAGCTTGAACTTGGGGTTGAGTTTGAGGCAGCGAGGCCTCACCTTGTCCTCGACCGCGACTTTGTCCATGCAAGGATGATCCACCTCGTCCTCGTCTTCCACCCTCTCTGTCGTTTCCTCATCCTCCGTGACTTTGGCTAGCTTGGCTTTGCTTAATGAAGCGATTAAGAGATCCTGATCGAATGAGTTCCTCTATAAGGTCATGTACATTTATGCATTCTTTAGTGGTGTAATCGTAATTTTGATGATACTAGCACCTCTTGTCGGGATCGACGGAGGGAGGGCTCTGCATAGGCTGTGGCAGACGAACTAGTTCCAAGTTATAAGCTTCGTGAATTACCACATCCTAGCTGGCGTTGAGTAGTGTGTAGGAGTCAAACCTATCGATCTCTTTCTTTTTGGGACAGAGGTCATCATGGGGGTCTCTGTCCTCCTTGCTGCTTCAATGTTCTCCTCGATAGTGATATACTTCGCTGCATGAGCTAGGAGCTTGTCCATGTTGGAGGGAGGTTCTACAAATAAGGCGTTGAGGAAGAGGTCGGACTTCAATCCCACTATTGATGTGCGCATCGCCACAGTGGGATGGAGATTTGGAATGTTGAGGCAGGCTTTAGCAAAGCAAGTCATATATTGTTTGAGTGACTCATTCTTTCTTTGAGTCACGTGGTGGAGCGAGGCGGAGGAGGTAGTCATGAGCTTGTTGTCGATAAATTGAGCCATAAACTTTAAGTATAGGGTGAGGAATGAGTCGACCGAATTTCGTGGTAAGGAATAATACCATTCGAAGGTCGTTCCCTTAAGTGTGGTAGGGAACAATCTGCAATGCACCCTTAGGTCTCCAAAGAAGAGATGGCCTGGGTCATGTACGCCTTGACGTGTCCATCCAGGTTTGAGGTTCCATTGTATGAATTCACCTCTGGCCATTTTTACTTCTCTTGGGAAGTTGAACTTTCATGACCTCGACAGTGAAAGGATGGAAGTTTCATATGACATAACCTCTTATGTCATATGACAATACATTCATTTTGGCTAAAGCATGCATCCCTTTCTCGCTCATATGACATAACCTTTTATGCCACAAGTAAGTTTCATCAACAAACTCAGCTATATAAACAATATTTTTTACAATTTTAGTTTGAGTTATGTAAAACTGTAGAGTGTTTTGTACCTCTACCCACAACCATGAAACCCTTAGTGAGCTTCCAGCTATCACCTCAAAATAAGTTATTATAGTTTTCATCACACAACTTACCAACAGACAGTAAGTTTAACCACATGTTTGGAACATGCTTCAAAATTAATCCAGAGTCATTGGAGTTCTCCAAGCAAACCTGTCCAACACCAACACATTTTGCTACACCTTCATGAGCCATTTTAAAATTGCCAAAACCAACAACAGCATAAGAAATAAACAAATCTCTCGTGAATGAGATATTAATAGGGACACCACTATCAATCACCCAAGTGGTTGAGCTATCAATAAGATTTGTTGACTCAAACTCTTCAACTAAAAGGAAGTTAACAGAAGTTGCATTGACCCTGTCTTCATCATTGTTGTTATCTTTCTTCCTTGTCTTTGCTAGCCTTCTCATTCAATTTCCTGCAATATCTCTTTATGTGCCCCTTTTTATGACGATGGTGACACTTAATATTTTTGTACTTACCTCTAAACTTGCTCCTACTTTGACCTTTATTCTTCGGACTGTATAATTGTTTAAGCTTAGTCTAAGAGTTTGAGTATGTGTCTCTCCAACAATATGGTTCAACACATTATCATCAACCCATTATCTTATATATACCCATTGTCTGATATATCCACATACTTGTCTATGCAAGAGATACCATTCATCATCAATTGCATTATTGGCAACATGTTGATGAAATTTTTTCACACAAAGAAAATTTTCCATTTTCACCTTCACAATATTATATTAGAGTCATTCAAAGTAACCATTCTACTAATGTTACATTCCATTTTTCAACAAACCACAAACCCCAAACTGATGGACTCTGGTACCAGATTGATAGAGTTTGGCAGCGAAAGCAATACAATTCATTACTACCAGAACAATATAGAAGCACCTTGAACGCAACCAATCAACTAAATAAAAGTCAATATTTAGTCAAAAATAGAAGAATAAATCTACACCAATAATTAATGTGGGAAAAACCTTTCAATAGAGATCAAAGAATCCATGAGACGGTAAATACTCCACTAATACCAAAACAAAGGTACAATAAGTCTTAAAAAGACTAATCACAGAGCATATCAATACAACTCTTCTTAGTCCTCAAATGGTTACTCATAGTGACCTAAAATACCAACAAGAAATTTAACAAGAAAAAGTTCAAGAATCTCATCACCATAAAAATTGTCACTGTTCACGAATTTTCTGCAAACAAACCAGAACTTTGATTTCAAATTGAACCGTCCAAAATGAAACACTGAGTAATTGGAAAAAGATTTCACTGTTGGATCTCTGAAAAAATTGAGACTGGTTGTAACAAAAACTTGTTGTTATAGTAGTACTTCATGAAATTTGTGGTGCTTCTATAGGAATTCATTGGACAATCTCACCATTCAAATTGAAGAACTATGAGTGGGTAATCACCAATAAAAATTTCAGCTCAATCAGACAAGGTTTCGTGGTCAGATCTTCAAAACAACCGAGGTTGGTTGACGTAGGAAGTAGCTAGGAATTTTGTTAGCTTCTCTCTTTTTTCTTCAAAGCGGCTATCCACACACTTCTCCACACTCATAACCACACACACATAGGGTTAATATTATTTTCTTTTTCTCTTACCCTATCGGAATTGGATTCATTATATTAGGTCATATATCATGGACACATAAAAAACAATGAGTTTGACGGTCTCTATAAGGCATTAGAGGATCTCAAGTTTGCTCTAAAGAGTATACATTATCTTCTTTTTTGCCACTAGACGGTCCATTCACGATACAAACCCACATAAGATCTTTAGGATTTTTCAAAGCTTATTTTTATTCATTTTAATCTTGTTAATTTGATTTCGTATTAATCGGAGAACATATTCGCTTCTTAAAATAGTTAAAGAAAAAAACTATATAGAGATCAATATTTAGCTACCAAATGAAATGGTTGCTAATTGTGGACTAAAATAGTCACCAAATTAAATTTTAGTTGTTAAATAACTACAAAATAGAAATAATGATTGAATTTAGTGACCAATTAAGTCAAATAATTGGTATCTAATATTAGATACCAAAGTTTTAGTGACCTATGTAATTAGCTTCTTAATTGGTATCTAATTAAGTTAGAGACTAATTTAAAATCTAATGTTATAGGTCACTAAAACCTTGGTAGCTAATGTTAGATACCAATTATTTAACTTAATTAGTCACTAAATTCAATCATTAATTCTATTTTGGAGTTATTTAACAGCCAAAATCTAATATGGTGACTATTTTAATCACAATTAATAACAATTTCATTTGATAACTAAAAATTGGTCTCTTAACAACCTTTTTCTTGTAGTGTTTATGCTATATAAAACTTTTTGGAGTTATTTTAAAAAATTTCTAGATTAATGTTTTATTAACGTGAACAACAAAGTCTGGAAATTATGTTAACTGCCTTGATTGATTGGTTGAATAACAAATTAAAAATTTTCCTGACCACAATATGTAACTAATTGCATAGATACATTTGGAAACAGTTTAAATTTGACCAAATCAAATTATCTGATATAGAATTAACGTGTTACAGATTTCCTGCATTAATTCCTGGAAACTGTTTGTTTTTAGTGATCTAGTCAATTTCTTCTAAATCATATATGTTTCATTTACCCAAGAATTTCAAAATCAGTGGTTAATTTAAGGTATCTCTTTGAATTCATTCAAACCAATTTTTTTTTATATAACTAGTGCAAAATTTTGGTTATTTTTGCTGTCAACGTGATCTTTTACTGCATAAAGAAAGATTCGGTTTTGAGTGCTTTGGTTCACGTTTTTGTCTATCAAGATTTGCTCTCTGTAATTAATTACAGGTATATACACATTTGGAATCAAATTGAACCTGATCAAAAACCAATCAATGCAGATAGGTAACTAACGTTTCCATATGCTCCTGTTTAAAGAAAGTTTTCAAGAATTTATTTAATTAATATGCTGTATTGATTGCTCCATAATCTTATTTGACTTATTACTTAAAGATTTTCGAAATCATTCATTGATTACATGCATTGTTTCGGAAACATTTTATTTAGATAAATCAATTTCAAGTGGTTTACTATTAACGCAATTGCTTAAGGGAGTTTTTCTTCAAAATTTGATATGAAAAGCTTACGTTGCAAAATACTGCATATTCAAGTTTTTATTGGATTTTAATTGTTGTCCTAAATTGTTTTTATATTTGAAATTCAAATTATTATGCTATGTAATTAATTAAGATCAAAATCAGAGATTTATAATTTAATTGGTTTTAATCGCAGTTTTCAAACATAACTATTCAATGTCCACTTGCTTATTATATAAAGTTTTCAAATTTCAATGACATGCTTATATTTGTTTTATGGAAAGGATACATGTGATTAATTTCTCTCAAACCAATACTTCTCGGGCTGTTTTTAATCATTTCCAATAAAAAATAATCAAAATCAAAATTAGAGCTTTATTTTTCAGTTTCAACACCCAATGACTAGATTATTAAGGCTATTCTTTTTTGGTGCCTCAGAAATTGCCTTTCAGACGCTCCAATAACTATAATCTCCAAGACTATTTATAAAAAAACAATTCTAATGTGAAAAATACATGAAGAAAATGTAGAAAAATACACACTGTGAGGTGTCAAAAGTTTAAGTCTCTACAATACTCGGACATCTATTGTAGATATGCTATGAAGAGTGTCTATTCTAATTTGTGAACATCTACTACTATATTTATT
>Ga0123340_1003814_pt1 | contig 14165 bp, 15 predicted proteins | sample SirMexnodulemix_FD_89961 | JGI IMG/M metagenome (GOLD analysis project Ga0123340, IMG submission 89961) | Root nodule microbial communities of legume samples collected from Mexico - Siratro Mexico nodule mix | ecosystem: Host-associated > Plants > Roots > Nodule | place: Mexico: Nepantla... | reverse complement strand
CATATATATACATATATATATCCTCAAATATTTTAAATTTAATTATTTAACTTTTTTAAGTTAATTTTACAAACCAAATCTATTACATTTAACAAATCAACATATAACGAGTTTATTAATCATGTTAAATATTGCATATTTTTAATTTACTCTCCATTATAGTCTAAATGAAATAAATCTTAATAGATTAAGTAAGACATCCATGTGTTTAATAGGACAAACTACAAGTAAAAAACTAAAGGAAGATTAACAAAAAAGAATTTGATAACATTACTTTTATGAAAGGCATAAAAAGTTATAACTTTATGAGGGACAAAAATTTCAGTAAGTCATTTTTTTTTCTAAAAATGAAACATAAATAATTTAAAATACACCGACTTGTAACTCGGACTTTCGTCTTCTTTCAGCCAGCATGTGACCACTACCCTTCTTTTCTGTGTGATATGTATAGCAAATAAATCACATAGCACATCACCAAACACATAAAATTACATTCTTATACGTTTGGATTGTTCTTTTTCTGAACTTTTTGAATTATATTATCTTTTATATATATATATATTTTAAATTTTCTCACATGAACCCCTTTTCATATTTATAGATGTCAAACATATTAATATTTATTTTCAGATATATTCATTATCTGAAAAAATACATTGTCAATCTTCAAATCTATACGAAGGAGAGTATCTTATATTTCAAGAACATAAATTATTGTCCATGATAATAACTTATTTTCATTCTTTTTACTTTTAATTAGTTAGGTTTTATATATTTAAAAAATATCAAACACGTGAAAATATTTTTTCTAAATATAATATCGAGAATGCAAAATTATACCTAAATTTTATTTTGCTTGTTAAGTTGTGTGCCTGAACTCTCAAGTAATTTCTTCACAAACTTATACGCATACAAGTTGATAATTGCTGTCAAATATAATATTGTTTTAGAGTTAACATGTTACTAACGGACTTTAAGTATCTATTAAAATCAACAAGCTAAATAAATATGATATAGTTCTTCTTTAGGAAAACAGTTAACAATTCATAAAAGTATAGATAAAAGCTTCAAATACACCTTTTTGTGTAATAAGATAAACTATTTATTTCTTTGTGGTAGATAAATTTTAATATATTTAATATTATTTAAAATATTTATCTTTATGAACTATATTAATTATTTTAAAATTCTTTGTGTTGCCAAAATAATAACTTTTGATTTATTTTGAAAACACAAGCAAGTTTATCCTACTTAGATTTCATGAACTTTTTTTTTCTTAAATAGCAGTTGCTATCAAACTATAATTGAAGTTAGAAAACAAGTAGAATTTAAATCAGAATTTCATTTTGTAAATAACTCAACACTTTAATATAGTTTTCTTTAAAGAATTAATGATTTAAAGACCAACCGTTATCAATCGGATAAAAAATATATATATTGTCAGCAACACATACGAGTTTATCTCTAAGCCTGTCCCAGTACACGGTATGCTAACTAATTAAACGTTTAAACGTATTAAAACAATAAAAAAAATGACAAAATTATCTTAATGTTTATTTAATTTTTTTCATAAAACGTGCTTATGACCACTAACCAGCTCATTTACACATCTACTGGGTATAAAAAAAAAGTCCAAGTGATTTTTACAAAAAGCTTTCTCACATAAACAAAACCATGTAAACAACCATTTAATTATTCGAAACAGAAAGTTTCCATTGAAATTCACAAGGAAAATCATAACAAAAATACATTAATTACACTTTTGAACGAAAACTCCTAATCCATCGATACCATCAATACAAAACTTGAATTCATTGCTTTCAAAGCATTCCATTAATAATTATAACCCCATATCGATAAAGTAAGAAGAAGAAACCAATAAAACGGATACCAAAAAAATACTTTTTCTCCGTAAATTATCTGGAGTTTGACTTTTTGTCAAACATAGATTAATAATAATAATAATAATAATAATAAAAATGCGTTTTTATATAATTTTAGGAAAACAGTTTTTCTTACAATTATCTCTAATTTTAATTTCTATTCTTTTTTTTTTTGGTGAAACCTTAAAGTTGGTAACTTCCGACACAGAAAAGTAGTATAAAAATCAGACCACAGCGTATCTTAACTGGTAAGACTTGAAGTCACGCTCAGAAAAACGCAGAAAATAGTTTTTATTTATTTTCAATTTTTACCGGGTCTTCGTTTCTTCATCATTTTTTCTGACTCTGACTCAGAGAGAGAGAGAGAGAGAGTGTTGGCAATGTCGAAGTCTCAGACGGGCAGTGGCGCGGGTGCACCGAAGGCCGCGTGGGTGCTGCCGTACCGCACAGAGAACCTTCGGGAGGTGTACACGCTGGGGCGGAAGCTGGGTCAGGGCCAATTCGGCACCACCTTCCTCTGCACGCACAACGCCACGGGTCGCACCTTCGCCTGCAAGTCAATCCCCAAGCGGAAGCTTCTCTGCAAGGAGGACTACGATGACGTTTGGAGGGAGATTCAGATAATGCACCATCTCTCCGAACACCCCAACGTCGTCAGGATCCACGGCACCTACGAGGACGCCTCCTCCGTCCACCTCGTCATGGAGCTCTGCGAGGGCGGCGAGCTCTTCGACAGGATCGTCCAGAAGGGCCACTACAGTGAGCGCCAGGCCGCCAAGCTCATCAAGACCATTCTTGAGGTTGTCGAGGCCTGTCACTCGCTTGGAGTCATGCACAGGGACCTCAAGCCCGAGAACTTTCTCTTCGACACTGTTGAGGAAGATGCCAAGCTCAAAACCACCGATTTTGGCTTGTCTGTCTTCTATAAGCCAGGTTAGCTTCCGATCTGTTTCATTCCTCATTCTCGTTTGCTGTTTATGGCGATCTGGGTAAACGTTAGAATCGGAGTTGCTTCTGCTGTTTACTTGTCAATGGGGTCCTATTTAAGGATGAATGTGAATGCGTTCAATTTCATCAGGAAGTGAAATCGTTGTGTGTGTTAACCGTAGCTCAGGTTTTAAACTCGATGAGCACTTTGACAGAATTTGTTGCTTCTCGGGTTGATTTTTTATCTTTCCCTTGATTGATGCTTAGTCATTGTTTTAATTTGGATCGATCTATTTCTGGCGGCCTGTTGCTGGTTTGAAGGGGAAATACAGAATTCATATTTTGGAATGCTTCACAGTAGCTAATTCTAGCTTGGTGTTTTCTGAGTTCTTTTTTATATGAAAAATATGCTGTGAAGTCAAACCTCTTGGCCTAGTGGTTCTTGAGATTTTCATTAAATGATAATATAAGCCTATTTATTAAGCTTTTCTGCAAAGGCAGCAATTGTTGGTTTGAATAGTAATGCATACTGTTGATGAAGTTTCACTAATGTTATAAATCTGATTCCAAGTGGATGGTTGAAAATCCATGTCCTGTTAGATACAGATACAGTTTAATACCAATGTCATCAATTCTAGTTTTGTCTCGCAGATTGAAATGAAATCACGATCTTTATGTTTTCAGAGATATATAAAAATGGATTTGATTTTTATTGTTTTTATGGGTTAAATGGAGATTAAGTCAGAAAGGCAATATGCTGTATCTCACGAACCAGTAATCCATAAATGCTTAAGTTATTAGTTGATACATATGAATGATGTATGATTTAGTATATGTCTAACACAATCCCTCATGCAAGAGCCCTTTGCTCCTTTATGCATGAGATGCGGATAATGTGGAGATCCACCTACCTTGTGCTAAAGTTCAATTTTTCATTAGAAGAATGTGGATGGCAGGGATTGAACTCTAGACTACTAGGGATATGAAGGCTCTTTGTTAAATGTATCTTCGAAAAAGCTTAAACTATTAGGTGAAGACGGTTGAGTGGTTTTATATTACTACAAATATATACTCCCACACACAAGAACTCTTTGGTGTTGAAGCATGGATATTGCACAGGCCCACCTACCTCCCTTGTGCTAAAGTTCATCTGTTAGAAGTATGGGGTCGGTAAGCATCAAACTCTTGATACCATATTAGAAATGGTCTGGGTCTAACTTGGTAAAAAATGAAGGGGGTGCTAAACTGAAACAAGAGTAGTGAATGACCTACTTCTGTCCTCTGTAAGTTGTCTAAAGACATGAACTTTTGGCATTCTAACTTCTGGATGTTTAAAGTTTTGAAAACGGCCATGTATGTGTCTTTGGGTTTCATGTAAAACCCTTATCTCTCTGTCTCTATTTCTATATGCATATTTTTTCTTTTTCTTGGTGCCATATTATATTTAAACAGTTTTCAAAACTAAACCTTTTTTTTGTCTTGGTGACTGATAATTACGAATGTTCAAAATTAAATCTGAAGTTATGCAGTTTAGTCTTTTACTTACAGTTTGAATTTTCCACCGTCCTTCATTTCATTCATTACCAGATCATCTGGAAACCCTTCCATATTATGCATGCTTAACACAGTGATGTACTTTTCAGGTGAGACCTTTTGTGACGTTGTTGGAAGCCCATACTATGTTGCCCCAGAGGTCTTGCGTAAGCATTATGGACCCGAATCAGATGTTTGGAGTGCTGGTGTTATTTTGTACATCTTATTAAGTGGGGTGCCACCATTTTGGGCTGGTAGTTACATGTCACCTTCAAATTAAATTATCAATTGTAGATGTAGCCATGTTATTGTTTTCTTCGTGTGTATCCTTCATCATTGCTGATACTTCTCTGCCAACTTTGTGACCTCCAGAAACTGAGCAGGGGATTTTCCGACAGATTTTGCTAGGAAGACTTGATTTCCAGTCCGAGCCATGGCCCAGCATTTCAGACAGTGCCAAGGATCTAATTCGAAAAATGCTTGATCGCAATCCAAAAACAAGGCTCACAGCTCACAAAGTACTCTGTGAGTCTATTAAACTTTTATAATGAGCAAGCAACTAGCATGATTTGTATGAATACTTTCACAATTATTGGAAAGGGGTTCAAACTTGTGGCACTTTGTTTCAGGTCACCCATGGATTGTTGATGACAACCTTGCACCAGATAAGCCTCTTGATTCTGCTGTTTTATCACGCCTGAAGCAGTTCTCTGCAATGAATAAACTTAAAAAGATGGCTTTGCGTGTAAGGCTGCAAAACTTTTTAGTTGGGCGTAATATTTCTGTGTGCTGAGTGCTGACCATTTAAAAACAATATAATCTCTTACGAATACCCCAAACTTTTTTTGAAAATTATAAAAATTAGTTACTATGCATGAGAATAATGCAGGGGGAGATGAATGAATGCAGCCACTTCCTAGAAGCTTTCAATCTCCATTGTCATTTTTTTTTTTAATTTTATAAATAATTTCTCTTAAATTTTAATTTTAGAAAATTACTCGTTTTCAGTTTTTAATTACTAATTAAAATTCATAATATCATTACTCATTCATCGTGGGCATGGGTATTTTCATTTGCAATGTGAAGTATAGTGAGATCTTGGCAATGGATCATTTTGGCATGGTTATGATTGAAGATGAATTTTGCTAACGTAAATTACTAAATTGATTATACGAATACTATTTATTAGATTGTAATAAAATGAAGGGTTAAAGATGGTGTAATACTTTTGGAGTTACCACAGTATAATTTGATCATTTTCTACATGTGTAGATATATATAGGAAGCGTGGTATTTTAATAGGAGTGAAAAAAATAAGTAAAAGAAACGTACAATTTAATGTTGTCTGATTACTTAAATGTTGTGATTATTTTTATAAAAAATAATATTCATGTAACCAGTGTGTTTTAATCTTGATAATTTATAAATATAACAATCAGTAGTTTTTTTCTTTTTGGTTCCTGGCTTTTGGTATAATAAGAGGTATCTTATGCAGAGTAATGTGGTGTAGCTACTGTCATAACAAGAACTTATATTTGTATGTATATTGTTTATCTTCAAATCTTTTGGCATTTTATGTTGTATGAGTTGTCATTATTTTATATTTTGGTACAACATTAGTATAAATCTCTTTAATTTTTTTTTATTTAGTCTGCTTTTGGTCTAACGGAAAGAAGAATTTGACAGAAAAACATTTATAATTAACTATATTAAGAATCATTTTTCTTTTATTATTTTGGGCTCCCTCAATTTTTTACGGTGAATATGATTAATGGCTTGTTATATATACACGTTGTACTGTTGTTAGAAACACCTAAAATAAAGATTAACTCTTGCTCAGGGTCTTAACCACCCTTATCACCAATGCAAGACCAAGGGCATATTATACATACATTAGAACCAGGATCCGATATATGTATGAATGAAGTGGAGCAGCCACATTGTGTCAGTAATGTCTTTTTATCAGCAGCTGTCATCAGTTAGACGAATTTCATTCTTTTGATTTCTTTTAGTTTTGGTTCTCTGTTATGAACTGCATCATCCTATATGAGTTTTCGATACGGACCAAAGGCATCCTAAACCTGAAACTTGTATTATTTTTCATGCATTAACCTTAAAATTGGAAGATGTGGATTGCAGGGTTTCAGTTCTAAGGAACTTGACCTTGTTTTAGAATTGGCATGATTATTTATTATCTAAAACTGTTTCTTTACGTCAGCTCCTTTTCTGATTTTTTTATCATTGCCAATTTTCTATGTTAGGCTTCAATTGAATTGTCATAAATCAACAAAAATGAATTGCTGTCACTTTCTTCCCAGCCTTGGGCCATAATTGTGATTCTTAGGTTGAGTATTTAATTTTTTCAAGTTTTTAAGCTTTGCCTTAATGACTTGATTTTCGAACTCTATCAGAAACTCGTCTTGAATGGGAAGTTAAAACTTCCTAGTTTTCCATGCCAAATCCTAATAGTTTGTATGCTTCACTTCTAGGTTATTGCGGAGAGGCTCTCCGAGGAAGAAATTGGTGGTCTGAAGGAGTTATTCAAAATGATTGATGCAGATAACAGTGGAACTATAACATTTGATGAGCTAAAAGAAGGCTTAAAGCGGGTAGGATCTGATCTAATGGAGTCTGAAATCAAGGATCTCATGGATGCAGTAAGACCATTTGCTTTTGTTCATGGATTATTTGTGCTGTTTTTGGCTTCAATATTTAACTGTTGAACGAGACCTATGATCTTGCATGTTACAGGCAGATATTGATAATAGTGGGACACTTGACTATGGTGAATTCATTGCTGCTACGGTCCACTTAAATAAGTTGGAGAGAGAGGAAAATCTGGTGTCAGCTTTCTCCTATTTTGACAAAGATGGAAGTGGTTACATAACCATTGATGAGATACAACAGGCTTGTAAGGATTTCGGTTTGGAGGATGTCCATATTGATGAAATTGTCAAGGAAATTGATCAAGACAACGTAAGTCTTCGTTTTTGTCTTGCCATAAGTTTCTGCAACACTTATTATAAAGTTGCCAACCTGTTCGTTGGGTTAATGGAAGATTTGTTTTGCAGGACGGACAGATAGATTATGGGGAATTTGCTGCCATGATGAGAAAGGGCAATGGAGGAATCGGCAGGCGAACCATGAGGAGCACGCTCAACTTCAGAGATGCTCTGGGAATTATAGGACATGGGTCTGATTAAATAATTGTACCTTGAATAATTATTTGGTGATGAAATTTTGAACAAGAAAAAACTTTGGTAACTATGGACAACTTGAGTAGCCTGACCAAAACTTGCATTTATGAATAGAACCATGGTTACCTGTATGGTGATCCATTGCATGAAGCCTACCTCAGCACGAATTGGCAGCATACAATACATGTATAGTTTTAGAAACGGAAAAAAATTGGACCGCTTTATATGTTCACTTTACCTTTTACACACGCAGCATGATAAGAATCCATTAAGAGTTTATGCTTTAGAACCTTAAAACAAGAGTGAAAACAATGACAGGGAAATGCCTGTTTAACTGGTTTGTTTTTCCACTGACAATTGAATCTCACAAGAGTTACTCGTTCATTAGAAACAATTGTTTCAAATGGACCAGTAGTACAAGCTAATTTGTATAAAATAAAACGAGAGAAATAAATTATAATATTACCATAACGAAGTGCAACAACGAGTGTTAAGTCCGATAATCTTGTAGTCATTTCAAAAGGAATTGAATTGGAATAGAACAGCTGAGAAGGCCAATAAAAAGCGAGCCTTGTCCCACTAGATACACAATATTAGAGGGTGTCAAACCCAATGTTTATAAATCCATCATTAAATGAAGATTTAAGTAAAAATTATTTTCTAGAGTCAAATATATACACAAATTATAAGATTCATAATCAAAAGGTGGAGAACAACTTCGAGCATACATGGCCTAATCGTTTAACAATAAGGAGATGCCCCTATATAAGAAGAACTGGTGTACAGAAAATTCAAGGTAGTGAAGTAACTGCATGACATGGAGGAAACTTAATCAGAAGTTACACTTGGATATATTTGCTACAGAAGGGCGATACAACATTGAACTTGAACCATTTATTTTGGGTGCATATTTGGTACTTCACATTTTACTGGAAGGAGGAAGAAATTTGGTATGACGCCCCTGGGCAAAAATTTTGCCTGTTTTTTTCTTCTTGAACTCTACGCTTACAACAGCAACAGCCTTCCCTACACGCAGTGCCCTGGCCTCGATCTCAATCTCCTCCTAACATAACAATGCAATACTATTATTACTGCACTAATATCTTTGCATTACATCCATTATCAGAACCACTAAAACAACTCCTTAAATTCCACTCCTCCAAATACAATCAGATTGGTATTGCAATAGTTCAAAGAACAGGTCATGCCAACCAATCAAGACAGAAATAAAGATTTTTACCTTTCTGTTACTCATTTGCAAAACGACTCCCAAATTATAAGAGAAGTTAAGGTGGCCAAGTCTAGAACTTGAGCAACATGTTTGGTCAAAACTCCACATTTCAGCAGCTAAATCTCGGAAATTCAAAACCCACATCCCTTTTACTCTCTTCACCCGAATTCATACTAAACTAATGTTCTTCTCACAACACTCTCAAGATACTCAATTCAATACAATGAGACAGACAGTCCAAAGATGATTCATTCATACACGAGAATTTGAATTTGGCAGAGCAATTAAAGGAACAAAAGCCAATTACCCAAACCAAACCTGACCCAATAACGATTATTCAATTAGCAAGTAAATGGATCATTATAACACATCACAAATAAAGAACCAAAAGAGATAGATAGTTGGCGGGATACATCGAGATAGGCAGCATCCAAGTAGGAAACATTAATCTCGACGGAAACCCCCGTATTGAGACCCGAGTATCCGACCGTGGGAATCACGGCGGACCCCACCACGTCCACCAGCGCAGCGGTGGCGCCACCGTGCAACGAATTGCCAGCGTTCTAATAAAACAAAAAGCAAGAAAACAATTAGAAAGAGAACATTAAAAAACGGAAAAGGAAAAAGGCGTGAGCGAGAGGACGGACGAGTAAACGTTGGGGAATCCTCATAGAACAGACAATGCGACCAGATTCGATGAGATCAACTTTAAGGGAATTCATTATTAAGGGTTCGAGAAACCTGGCTGGTAAGCCATCAACCTCCGATGATGTTCCCACTCCTTTCTCCAAGTACCTCTTCACTGCTTCCAACTCCATTTTCAGTTCCTCCCAATCCAATTCTTAATCATTTTCTTTCTTTTATTTGGTCCGAAATTTCACCTATTCTTCCTACCATGCCCACCATTGACTTTCAATCCTTCATTTTAATTATCATAATCTATTTGCTTGCAAACCTACTTTAATAACATAATAATATCTAATACTATTTCAAGATAAAAATAATAAGAATATAAATAAAATATTAAGGTAAATTAACCTTTTTTTTTCATAATTATCATGATTTCTTCAATTTTTTCTCAATATTTTGAAATTTTTTAATTGGTTCTACTATAAACTAAATAGGAGGTCCAGAAGAATTACTTAGTTGAAAAATATAATATTTCAGCGTGGAGAAGCATTAACGAATTTTGTTGACTACACAATCGAATGAAATTAACTTCGAATAAATACATTGGTATGAAGTTAACTTTGTTATTTTATAAAAACAATAAATATTGACTTCATCTGATGGGTTGTTTATTAGGTTATTTGTAAATTCCCTATATCATAAATTACAAATAGATATAAATTCATATATATCATTACCTTATCAAGGTTATGAAGAAAATGATATTTTAAAGTTGTCGACAATATAATCAATTATAAGTTTAATGGACTCTTATTATACCATTATAAATAGCTCATATATTCAATTTTTTTTCTTAAAATTTGGATCACTATTGAGAGATTAATATGAAGAAGTCCAATAATGAATTATGATGTGATTTCTTATGATTTTATTTAATTAAAGATTTATCGTATGTAATTTAGTCTTTAAATCTGGAATCTTAATTAGAATAATTAAATCAATTAATAACTAATTGTTGATCATTTCTAAGTTGTTGATTTACTATGATTTAGGGATGGACTCAATAGGAATTTTGGAAAGAAGTGTTCTTAACAAAAGTCAAGGGTCCAATAGAATTGAAAGAGAAATTTATTTTTGCAGTATTCCAAGCTTTTCATTTCACATGAAGAAGTTATTTTTTAGTTTTTCTCCTAAAACCCTAAAGTGGATCTCCCTTAAATACAAGATAACTCTGATATTGAGGACACACATGAATGCTCTGGATTGAAGCCAAAAATTTGAATCAAAATATTTTGGCGTCAATAGTAAGGTAGGTAAAACCAATCCTACCTCCATAAACAAGTTATGAGGAATCAATAGCACACAATCAAGCCAGAGGAAGACAACGAGGCTTCTACCTCCCAACAAATTCTTGACACAATTCAAGAGTTGCAATAAGAGAACGAAAAAAACAGAAGAAAATGATTGGAAGAAGCCAAGGATTTCCACTGTTGAATGGAAGAAGCCCTAAGAGCACACAAGGAGCTCCAAAAAATGAATGAAAAATTGCAACAAACAATACATAGAAAAATACGTCAAAAGAGGACTAATTCAGATCAAATCCTCGTACCACTATAAACTCAACTGTGCATAAGGCACCGAAGGGTACTCGGGTATATCCGAGATGTTCCATAGTGTGCACAAGGCATCCGAAGCATACTCGGGTGTACTATCCGGATACACCTGTACAGTATACGGACATATACACACGAGTAGGAATAACCAGAACCAAGCAATATTAAGGTATAGTTGTCCGAATATAATAAGGCTAGAACAAGCAACTTCCATGTTGTGTCAGCTCGTGGGACAGTTATTGGCAAAGCACAGTCTGTAGCGGCCGTCAGGCCCCAGAAACATCGACCAATCATAGCGATAGTGTGTCTGTGAAGGCTGTTGTGCTCAGAAACCTCGACCAATTACAAGGTCGTCGTACAAATTTGACCTCTATAAATACCTTACATGTGGACCCAGTATGAGGTACGTTTTGCCTGACTCTGAGAATATTCCTCTGATATCTGAGTACTGACTTTGGCATCGGAGCATCTTTACCAGGTACCCGCCCCGCAATTCACCGGAGATCAAAGATCAGCATACGGGAGCCAAAGAACCACCCGAGGAAAGACCCCTTCCAGGTCCAAGCAAGAACATCAACCATTCTAAAGGCTTTCTAAGTCTACATAGTAATCTTAGGAGGGTTGGATATAGTACAATGTAGAAAAAGAAAGAATGCGTAAGAGGAGAAAGTCTTAACCTCATTAAGGAAGAGACTTCAAATGAAGAAAGCTCAAATAGTCGAAACTTAAACATTTTAGGTTAAAGTGTTCAAAAACAAAAAAGAGTAGGAAAAAAAAAACCACTTCTTGCTTCTTCCTGCACCTCCATATCATCATCTTCCTGTACCTCCATAGTCTAAGCCAATTTACCATTTAACCCTTTTGTAAAATAATTTTATCCCATAATACCCTCCACCTTCATTTACACCCTCCATGCTGCTTCTTCCTTCACGCCTCTGCACCCCATTCGTTCTCCACTTCTCTACACCCCATTCGAACTCCACTGATGGCGGCTGCACCTCCACCTCCACTGTTAGAGATCGTACCTCACTTTGGCACCGCAGATCTACTCGTTTATTGCACCTTGGTTCGTTCTCCATTCACGTCCTGCACCTTGCTTCACGGTTTTCACATTTTGCAACGTGGTAACCTCCACTTCCACCATTTTAGAACCCATTCAAGCAATTGAAAAGAAGGTAAGCATCCTTGTAAGTTGAATTTTACATTGTAGTGGTAATTATGGTGGATTGGTGGTGGAGGACAACGGTGGTGGCGTTTTTTTTCACTGTGATGTTTTACGGTTTGTACAAACCGTAAATCATTCGGAATTTCGAGTGACTTACGGTTTGTACAAACCGTAAGTCACTCAGACTTTGGAATGACTTATGTTTTGTTGTTTGTGTGAATTGTAAGTTTATATGTATGCTTCATTTCAGGATTATGGCGAGAACTAGAGGAGGTTCATCTCAGCCTGAAGGTCGAGAGAGACCGACAGCCTCTGTGAGGCGAGGAGATAGGCATGATGGAGCTGGACCTGCTATTGTTCAGAATGTTCCTCGTCATGATGATGTAGTAGGGTTCCCAGGAGGTCCTTCTGATCCTTTTGTTTTGGTTAGTTATGCTGATCATATTGCATATAGGCTGTGGGCTGGTGAGGTAAAATATTTATAATTTATTGTATTGTTTTGTTGGTTTTATTTTAATTTGGTACATAACAATTATAAATATGAATTGTATTGTTTTATGGTTTTGTATAGGAATGGGGAGAGCTGAAGTTGATTTCCCACGGTAGAAAATTAAATAAATTTGGCGTTCCTCATCCACAAGTGTATGGTTTTGTGGAAAATTCTGGATTGCTCCCTCTATGCAATATTGGGTATGAATTTGCTGACAAAGGCTTAATTACAGCCTTTGTTGAGAGATGACATAAAGATACAAACTGCCGGTAGGAGAGATGACGATCACATTAGATGATGTGTAGTCTATTCTTCATATTCCTATTGTAAGACAATTCCCGACATATGAAACTTTATCATATGATAAAGCAAAAGACTTGTTGATAGAGTTATTAGGGGTTTCAGAAAGTCAAGCAAATGAAGAGTTGAAAGAGAGTCGGGGTCCCCAGGTAAGAATGAGTTTGTTGAGGGAGGTATACAAGCAGTGTTGCATTGATGGGTCATGGGAGTATGCTGCTAGAGCATTCTTATTGCATGTGTTGGGGTGCACTATATTTGCAAATAAGAGTGCGACTTGGATTTTTGTTTACTACCTTTCACTATTTAGAGACCTTGACATGTGTGGATAATGGGCTTGGGGAGCAGCTGCTCTAGCATACACGTATGAGCAATTAGGGGACGCATGTCTTGGTAATACAAAACAGTTTGCTAGCTTCGTTACTCTTGTTTAAGTAAAATGTTATTGTTGATTTATTTCAATGTAATTAACTTTATATATCTTTGTTTGTTGAAAATAGTTAAGTTTGATTTATTTTTAAAAAAAGTAGGCATGGATTTACGAGCACTTTCACTCTATAGGAAAAAAGACTGTGAATTTCAGATATGATGAGGCGATGCCATGGGCAGCTCAGTATGTTGTGGGACGTCATATTTCGAGCTACATTGAGGTCAGGGCCCATTTAGAGCTACATTGAGGTCAGGGCATATTTCGAGCTATATTGTTGAAGAATAAGGACGTTGTTGATTGCATCCCAACAAGTACACAAATCTCCCAGACTATTTTGCAATATACGTTTAAGATTCCAATGAGCCTGTTCAACCCTGTAATACAAAAAAACACCGGTAATATCTTATATAATTCATTTACTAATGACTTCTTTTTAGAAAAATATTAAGAAACACACCTATTTGAGGATGTGTTGGCCAAATGCATGACCCTATCTGTCCAAGCCCTAACAAATTTCTCCTTATGAGGAATGAGCCATGTCTTCTTTACATAATCAACAAACAATGGCCAAGATGAACAAACAAATTCAAAGCCTTTCACAATTTCATCATATGCATCACATTTATGATAGTCCACCACAACACCCCATGCATTCATTACAATGTCCCATGCCTTCCTAGAATCAACGAACAATCTACATTTGGCTTTAACATTTTTGTTAATGTGAAACCGACATAGTATGTTAGTTGCTTCAGGAAAAACAACACTG
>Ga0123340_1003810_pt1 | contig 14169 bp, 5 predicted proteins | sample SirMexnodulemix_FD_89961 | JGI IMG/M metagenome (GOLD analysis project Ga0123340, IMG submission 89961) | Root nodule microbial communities of legume samples collected from Mexico - Siratro Mexico nodule mix | ecosystem: Host-associated > Plants > Roots > Nodule | place: Mexico: Nepantla... | reverse complement strand
ACGAGTACACAAACCTCTCCAGGTTACAACGAGTACACAAACCTCTCCAGGTTATCACGAGTACACAAACCTCTCCAGGTTATACCAGTCTCAATCTCCCCCTGAGATCAAGACCACTCAAGAGTTAAAGAAACACTCTCAAAAGAGAGAACAATGAAAGCTCATAAGGGTTTACTTCACAATGGTGAAAAATTACACAATGTTTCACACAACCCAAAACTCTAGATGCTCTTTATAGCAGATTGACAATAAACATTTAGTATATTTTCTTCAATGTATTATATGATGTATTTCTTTTTTTTTCTTGTTGTATACTTCAACTTGAACTTGCTCCTCTATATGTAGCTTGTTAGAAACTAGCTGTTAGGATGCTTGAACAGAGCAATCTTGACTTTCTGATGTATAGAGCTCAAACTGGAAATATTTCTCTAATATTTTAAACTGCATTAAACTTGATTAATTCTATATCAGAAATAATTTATCTAAAATAACATAGATTAATTATATTTGAGATACTCATCAATAATTTGAATAATTTCTATTATGAACAGATTTGAATGTTAATGCACATCATGATATAAAATTAATTAATCACATTTAAATACTCCATAATAATTTGAATAATTTTCATTACGAACAGATTTGAACATTAAATCACAATATGATATAAAATCAATTTAAATCAAATCAATAACACATAAAAGTAAATAATAGTAAGAAAACTTATGGACCATGTGTCTTCTGCTTTGATAATAATAATAATGTTAACTGTGCAATGTATATAAGTCATCAAATATAAATGTATACTTGAGTTTTGTTATCATCAAAACTTTATCAAATGATTTGATCCTCTAAAGGGACTTTGGACCGTCTAATGTTCAACAGCACGAAAACTCATAAAAGATACAAACTAACACATGATGACTTCTTTTGCACCTAAATCATCCGCACATTATTTTTTGTCATTTTAATGTTGTTTTCCATTAATATGGTTAAAAAAATACTTGTAACCAAAGTACAGTACCTTCTGCACAAAAACCTGTGAAAAATTAAAACCAACCCAAGATGACTACATTTTTCACCCAAATCTTTTGCACATAATTTTTGGTCATTTTGTTGTTGTTGCACATCAATACACCTCAAAATATAACGCTCACAAGTTTAGGTCATTTGGCACGAAAACTTCCCAAAGTTACAAACCAACACATGATAAATTGTTTTTGCATCCAAACCATATGCACATCATTTTCGGTCATTTTATTGTTGTTTCCCACCAATGTAGTTAAAAGATGCTCAGAACAAAAGAGCAGGACCCTAAATACGAAAACCTGCCAAAAATAGAAACCAACCCCAGATGACTACATTTTTCATCCAAATCTTTTGCACATAATTTTCAGTCATTTTAATATTGTTTTTCGTCAATACGGCTGAAAAATATTCTGGTCAAAAGTTCAGGTTTTTATGCACGAAAACTCCCAAAAGTTATAAACCAACACATGATGACTTTTTTTTGCACTCAAACCATCCGCACATCATTTTTGGTCATTTTATTGTTGTTTTCCATTAATACGGTTAAAAAATGCACATACCTAAAGTATAAAATGTATATCTTTGATTTTTAGATTCTATAAAAAAAATATATCATATAATAAGAACATGAATATCATTTATAATTAATAATAAAGATAATTAAACATCACAAGATTCTCCTCTAATAATAAAAAGTAATTTTTGCTTATTTAAATCTTCAAAAATTAAATATTTCATTTACATTTATTCCAATAAAATACATAATGATAATAAGACTCATCCATAATCAAAACATAATGCATTATAATAAAAACTAATAAGTAGAGATCAATGATATAATCAAAATATACCTAGAATAAATTTAGAAATCCAAAAAACTAGTTTATCAAAATGATTGAGTCAAATCAACAAATTTCAGATTTAATAAAACCAATAAAATATTTAAGTTGTGAAGCTCAGGATTACTTCAGCAAAATGCAAAGATATTTATGGCAAAACCTTATTTATTTCTTTCTCTCAAGCTTTTACTAAAATTTATCTTTTAATTTTGATGTGTTTTGTTTAATCTCACATTTTTTATTTATAAAGGATAGATTATTATTATTATTATTATTATTATTATTATTATTATTTGATTCCAAGTATATTATTATATTTTAATTAAATTTTAAGAATTAATTTTGTATATTATGACGTAAATAGTGAGATAAAAGCTTATATAACAATAATAAATATCGAATTGATCTTTTCTATAATATAAAATATTCGTATATATTTTTCCTTAAAACTTATTTTCTTAATAAGTTCTTTACAGATTTTTTTTTTCATTAAAACTCCTTGAGTCTAATTTATGAATACGATACACAGTGAGATACAAATTTCTTTTGTATACTGGTAGATACTTTTGCTTTCATCTAATTCAAGAACATTCCCATTATCTAATATAAATCCTAGCAATAATAAAATTAATATTATAATAGATATCATGGATATATATAAACGTATTTAATGCATAATTATTGTTGATGTGACATTTTTATATTATAATAAACATAGCACACTCACGACCATTTAATATATATGCTCTTTCAGAAGAATAACTTTGCTTGTATTCGATCTCTATTTTTAAATTATTACACCAATAGTTTACTGTAAGTAAATTTAATTAAAGTAAAATCTAATTAAAATTACCAGTATCTTCTACTCTACTTCTATTTTAATAACCTTGCTTGTAATTAATTCTGATTGTAAACTAGTATGATAAATTCCAATTAATATCAAAAGTTTAGGGTTTTTGTAATTAATTTTTGTAATTGGTGGATAAATCACACGTGATTTTTACTAACACGTGATTTTTACTAAGTTTGTCTGGCTATTATATTAATGGAAAAGAAAAGGTCGTAGCAATGGATGGTGAGTCACTGTCAGAATCTCTCTCGCCACGTCTCCCTCTAACTAACGCATTTCATTAGTCATTACTCTCTTTCTGTTGACCTATCATTGGTTGGTTTGTTCATTCTCTCCCAGAACTCAGAAGGAATTAGGAAAATGACTTGGAAGACGGTTGATGAGTTCCTGGTGCAGTGCAAGCAGTCTGGCGACGCTGCCTACGCCTCATTGCGGGCGCTGCTGGAGCGCCTAGAGAATCCCGAGACTCGTTCTGAGGCTCGGATCTTTCTTTCCCACCTTCAGAAGCGTTTTCCTACCCAGGACTCCTGCGATCAATGCTTTCAAACCTACCATTTTCGCATCGAAGATGTTTCCCTGGGTCAATACGAAGGTATTTATGTTTGCCTTTACCTATTCTTACTGTTATAGATTACTAAACTAATACTTTGCATTGCAGGCCACCAGGGCAGAAACAAATTGACTATGATGGTCATTCCTAGCATTTTTCTCCCCGAAGACTGGTCCTTCACTTTTTATGAAGGGATTAATAGACATCCAGACTCCATTTTTAAGGATAGGACTGTTGCCGAGTTAGGTTGCGGAAATGGGTGGATTTCCATTGCCATTGCCGAGAAATGGTTGCCTTCCAAGGTTTCCTTCATCACTCTTCTCATCCCCTAACATTTCCCCCCTCTTTCTGGCTCTGTCCCACAACACTTACCACTAATTTCTGCAGGTCTATGGCCTTGATATCAATCCTAGAGCGGTCAAGATTTCCTGGATAAACTTATACTTGAATGCTTTAGATGAAAATGGCCAACCCGTCTATGACGGGGAGAAGAAAACTTTGCTGGACAGGGTAGAGTTCCACGAATCTGATCTTTTATCCTATTGCAGGGAAAAAGACATTCAACTTGAAAGAATTGTCGGATGCATACCTCAGGTTATTCCACAACCATTACCTGTACACGCGCATCGTATGCATTGTCAAACTTTCATTCAATACAACCACCCATCTCTGAATCTTAAGCCGTTGGATGAAAGCTCATGGATGTTTTCGTAAACCCAAATGGCCTCAAACTCGAAAGGGGTTGAATTTTCATAAACTTTTGGCAAAGGGTGTGAAAGATAACATTACAAGACTAATATTTTTAACATAGATTATGGATTGAACTTTGGATGCTAATTTTTTTTTTTCTATTATTGTCGGTGTTCTAAATTCTTAGGCAGGGAAGGCTACTGCTTTTACCTTACAAGACTAATATTTTTAATATAGATTATGGATTGAACTTTGGATGCTAATTTGTTTTTTTTTTTTTTTCTATTATTGTCGGTGTTCTAAATTCTTAGGCAGGGAAGGCTGCTGCTTTTACCTTTACTTTCTATGTGACAGTAATAATCATGGTGTTTGATTTGTAACCTTCATTTCACGGTTTATCTATTGTTTTTTCTAGAAGCAACTAAAGATGGTTAATTGTTGTATCGAATGATAAGGTTGTTGATGGTACTGGTAGCTTTTTCCAGAACTTTATAAACTAAATTATTTGCAATGTTTCGCTCATAGCAATTGCGACGGTTGGATTCGTGCTCCTTGCTTCATGGAATATCCATATGATCCTTGATTATGGACCTGCTGTGAATGATATAGAGCTTGGCAACTAGTTCTTTTAGCAGTCAAGAGTCTTAATGAATTTAGTTTATCTCAGGCCGTCTGGGCATCATCATTTGATTAATACAATTTTTTCTATTGGTTGACTCCCTGCAGATTCTTAATCCAAATCCAGATGCAATGTCAAAGGTGATAACAGAAAATGCAAGCGAGGAATTCCTTCATTCATTGAGTAATTATTGTGCACTTCAGGTAAATAAGATCCTTTTTTATTGGTAACCTGCTATTTACTTGGAATGTCATTCATGCGAAAAGCCAAATCTGAGCTTCACCACTCCCAAAATTGAGGGTAAACGGAATAGAATTTTTTTTTGTTCACATTGTTTTCTTTAGCTATATATCCCACCTAAATATGATGGTTACCTCAGAGAAACTTTTAGGTATATGTTCTAGTGATAGCTGACGTATTACACTATTACTTCATACTCTTTTAACGATTCCTGTATAAGAAGCTACAAGAATCTCCTTTTTCTTCAGACATCTTTTACCCACAAAAGTTGTCCCTAATGCACCCGACGATAGTGATCTTTTGGCAATTTAGAAATCCTTCGAATTGATGTGTTATCTGCCTATTTATAACAAGAATGCATCATTCTCACTTTTATTTCGCCTTTTGTTATGTCAAGGGTTTTGTGGAGGACCAGTTTGGCTTAGGTTTAATTGCTAGGGCTGTTGAGGAGGGGATAGCAGTAATCAAACCAACTGGAATTATGATCTTTAATATGGGAGGGCGCCCAGGTCAAGGTGTTTGCAAGCGATTGTTTGAGCGTCGGGGTTATCGCATTACAAAGCTTTGGCAAACTAAAATTATTCAGGTGAGTAACTAGTCCCTCTACCCCATAATAATTGCACTTTCAAGGTTTTTCATACTAACAATAATAACTATTTGAAAAATTAATCTGGACACAGATTAGAAATAAAAATATTAATGTTTTATTGAAAACTGAAAACATCAATCAATTTGAAAATTTTCCAGTAAGCTAAAATCACTAAGCCAAACTTTTTAGAAAGCTAAAACTAGTCATTTTGAGCGGGATGGAGTATATACTTTACTAGATGTCATTTCTCCAATGGAAGTATAATCTTATTCAGATGTATTGGTAAAGGCTGGTGACACAGATATTGCAGCCTTAGTTGAGATTGAGAAGAACAGCCCACACCGTTTTGAGTTTTTCATGGGACTTTCTGGGGATCAGCCGATTTGCGCACGGACCGCGTGGGCTTATGGAAAGTCTGGCGGCAGCATTTCCCATGCTTTATCAGTGTACAGTTGTCAACTTCGTCACCCTAACCAGGTGCGGTTATTCAGGAAAGCTTGTTAATTCACTACAGGAATATTTATTGCCCTGGAGGAAATTTGAAGCACAACGCCATTTGTATACTGACAGGTTAAGGTTATTTTTGATTTTCTAAAACATGGATTTCAAGAGATCAGCAGTTCCCTAGATTTGTCTTTTGAGGACGATTCTGTTGCTGATGAGAAGATTCCTTTCCTCGCTTATCTTGCAAGCACACTAAAAAGAAATTCTTATTTTCCGTATGAGCCACCTGCCGGAAGCAAACATTTCCGCAATCTCATTGCTGGATTTTTGAAGACTTATCACCATATTCCACTTACTGCCGATGTAAGAATAGAGTGCTATATTAATCATATAGGCTTTCTGCTGCATGCATATGCATAGATATATTTAGTGTAAGATGATGTCTCATTAGATTATAACTGTATACTAACCTCTATTGTAATATGCAAATACCTCTTGTCTGTAATGGAAAGTATAAATAAAATGTAGTACTCTCCCTAAGCTGTTTAGTTTTGTTGATCACATGTTACATGTGAACCATTATACTTAAGTTAGTAATTGGGAACTGCATGTCCTACAGTATATATGTTTGGTCCGCATAATATATCACAGTATTTGTTTATTATTACAATATTGACTTCATCTTTTGCAATCTTGTGCAAGAATGTTGTCATTTTTCCTTCAAGGACTGCAGCAATTGAGAATGCTCTTCGCTTGTTCTCACCTCGCCTTGCAGTGGTCGATGAAAATCTGACTCGTCATTTACCTAGACTATGGTTAACGTCTTCTGCACTTGAGGTATGGAATAGACATGCCTTTGTATTTTTTGAACTTGATTACCATTTTGTTGTGTTTGTATTATTATCCCAATGTGTTGAAGAAACACAATTATGTGAACAGTTGTCGTCCTTGCTGTGAAAAAATTTTTAAAGCAAGAATCATTTCTAGAAAAAGTTCCTTTTTCGAGGAACACGTGTTTGAAAGAAATGGAACCCCATGCACATTTGACTTTTACGTAAAACTTTGTCCTGATGACAATAGTTTCTTAAAAGGTGCCCCTAGCGTAGGGGGGCATTTTCGGCTTGTTTGAGTAGGAAAATCTTTGGATTGGCAATATAGTCCATGTATCCACGTACAGATCCAAATTGTCCCATTGTTCCATTTAGACCCAAACCCAATTGACAAAAGGATAGCTTAGACAGATGTATTGCAAGCTATAATTCTGACGTCTGTAGCTGCTTTATACATATTTTTCTTCTATCAAAATAAATTAACTTGCTGCCATTTAAGCAATTTTAGTTGATTAGCTAATATTCTCTGAATTATTGAGGGCTCGTTGCACCTCATTATTCACCTTTTTTTAAAGTAGAGTGGGATTTGTTGTTTTCAGCTTTATTACTTGATGTTACTTGCCTGTCTTCCAGAATCATGTCCTTCCTTCTCTTTGTTGTAACTTTAAGACTGTAATGTGATCTTGAAAGACATGAAATCCAGCTGTAAAACCTTTTACTATTAATAGTGCGAGGTTCTAAAACCTTGAGGATTCCTTACATTGAAAATATGTCAAATGGTTTTTTTTTTTCTTCTATTGGTAATGATTTGGTTTAATTATTGCATTTTTTCCTAACACAATTTTTATCTTTCTAGTAGAGCACGGGAACTACGGACTCTTCAGACGATACCATTATGGTAATTGAAGCCCCCCGGCAATCGGACTTAATGATAGAACTAATAAAGAAGTTGAAGCCTAAAGTGGTGGTGACTGGGATTGCTCATTTTGAGGCTGTTACTAGTTCAGCTTTTGTGCACCTTTTAGATACAACACGAGACATTGGATCTCGTCTTTTCTTGGACATATCAGATCACTTTGAGCTATCCAGCCTTCCTGGATCGAATGGGGTCCTGAAGTATCTTTCAGGAACTCCTCTGCCCTCTCATGCAGCAATTATATGTGGACTGGTAAAGAATAAGGTAATATTCCCTACTCCCTTTCAACTTGGCTCACTTAGTCCTTGTGGTGGACTTGTGTTTTGGCTTGATATCAACAATTTCTTATTGATAGCACCGACATACACGTGTTTAACAGGTTTATCCTGATTTAGAAGTAGCTTTCGTCATTTCGGAAGAAGAATCCCTATTTAACGCCCTGTCCAAAACCGTTGAATTACTGGAGGGCAATACTTCATTAATCAGTCAGTACTATTATGGCTGTATTTTTCACGAGCTTCTTGCTTTTCAGCTTGCTGGCCGGCATGCTCCTGCCAAGGTCTGTTTCTTCTTTTTACTTGCCTCTAAGCTTAAAAGTTGAGGTTACTTTGTCTCTTCCCACGTTCATACTGAAAAGTGTGTTCGAGTCTATCATGAACATGAGGGTCGGAGTTTAACTAATAGAGGACCAAACAGTGTTATTATGCCAATGTCTGCTTCAATAGGAAAAAAGGACAACCCAGATTCCATACCAAACAGATTTCGTTCTCCAAGACATTAGAAATTTCTGGGATACTTAAGCCAAACGTTATCTGCAGCATTCATGATCTGTGTTGATGCTTTGCTATAGACTTTCTTAAAATTGATTATTGGGTCAGAGCAATGATTAAGATTGACTTCGGAAAGCAGAATATGTCTTTTTATTCTAGTTCTTTGTGTTTTTGATAACTATTATTTGCAAGTTCGTTGTTGCTTACAAGGGGTGTATATGTTGAAAATCAATGCCAATATATCTCTTCTACATATTTATCATGTGCAGTTGTCAGTTCATAAATTAGTCAATTATAACTTCAACCCTAACTCATGTCCTTTTCAGAGAAACTGTGAGAATGTCAAATCAGTTGATATGATAGGATTTGCTAGATCAGCCTCATTGGTCCTAAACAATGCTGAGTTATCAATTGATGGGGTAGAGAATGGGTCCCTGATCCACATGGACGTCGATCAAATCTTCTTGCCTGTTCCATCTCCTGTCAAGGCAGCTATTTTTGAAAGTTTTGCTAGACAAAACATGTCCGAGTCTGAAATTGATGTCACACCAAGCATCAAAGGATTTGTCAAGAGCAACTATGGTTTTCCGACAGATAACAGCACCGAGTTTATATACGCTGACAGTTCAAAAGCTCTTTTCAACAAGCTGGTCCTCTGCTGCATCAATGAAGGCGGCACCCTCTGTTTTCCAGCTGGATCAAATGGGAACTATGTTTCTTCAGCAAGATTTTTGAAAGCTGACATAGAGACTGTACCTACAGATGTCAAAGTAGGTTTTAAGTTCACGGAAAAGACACTCACCGGAGTCCTTGGGACTGTGAAAAACCCATGGGTGTATATTTCCGGTCCTACAGTCAATCCAACTGGCTTAATTTATAGCAACAATGAGATGGTAAAAATTCTAAGCACCTGTGCTAAATTTGGTGCAAGAGTTATAATTGATACTGCATCCTCTGGTTTGGAATTTGACTGTGAAGGCTGGGGTGGTTGGGATATAAAGGGTTGTTTATCTAAGCTGAATTCTTCAATCAAGCCATCATTTTGTGTGTCTCTTCTTGGAGGACTGTCTCTGAAGATGCTCAATGGTGTTCTCAGATTTGGCTTTCTCATTCTAAATGAGCCTGTTTTGATTGACACATTTTACAGTTATCCAGGATTAAGCAAACCTCATACAACTGTTAGATATGCTACAAAGAAATTGCTGGAGCTTAGAGAGCAAAAACCATCAAAGCTATCAGATGCTATTGTTGAACACACCCATATATTGAGAACTAGATCAAAGGGCTTGAAACAGGTAATATATGACTGCTAACATTGTTTTGCTTTAATTTTATTTTAGTTGATCTGTTTATTTATGCGGTTGTAACGTTTTTTCTTTTGTTCAAAGAATGCTAAATATTTTTTTGGCGGTCATTACCCTAGGTTCTTGAGAAAAGTGGGTGGGATGTGCTTGAATCGTGTGCGGGTGTGTCTGTTGTGGCAAAGCCCTCTGCCTATCTCAACAAGACTATTAAGCTGAAAATTTCACCAAAAGGCGAAGGAAGCCATGGAAGTGCCACTGAAGAAGTAAAGCTCGACGACTCTAACATTAGGACTATAATTCTAAAAACCACTGGATTATGCATCAATAGCGGGTCATGGACTGGAATTCCTGGATACTGTCGGTTCAATATTGCGCTTGAAGAAAATGATTTCAAAAAAGCTTTGGATTGCATTCTAAAATTTAGAGAAGTCGTACTGGGTTAAAACTTCAGTCAGTGGTACACACGTTCTTGAATGCTCGGCCTCGTTGCATGTCATTCTTTGATCTCAGTTTCACTTTTTTTATGGTAAGTTTCTATTCCTCATATTTTGCACGGTCTAACAAACATACCGCGCAGTATTTTTGCGATGTAAACTTTCTCAGTTCAAGTTATGATGATGGATTATTTTCATCACACTACATACCATGTTACAAATACTAATTTTGTTTTTTAAAAATTTTAATTCAATATTTTTATATTATTTTTTTATCTTAATTTAATTAACTCAATTGCTAAAAAAGCGTTTAAAAATTCATAAATAATCATATTTATTATTATCGTGTAAAAAATAATGATATTTCAGAAATTAAAAATTAAATTTCTATTGTGAGAAATAAAAAATAAAAATGTGCATGTAAAAGATAGCGTCATTTCAGAAATTAAAAATTAAAGAGATTTATTGAAAAAAAATAAAATTAAAAATGTGTAGTGAGGTAAAAAAGTTTACTAGTTGAGCAATCAAAATCCCAATTAAACTAAACTTAGATATCATCTTTGACTTTAACTGAAGTTTAAATTGTTTCAACAATAGTAAGTTATTTCTGCCCCTCATGAATGTTGGCCTTTTCTAGATTCGCTTGGTTCAAATTATTCTAAGTAAATTATACTTTCGCGAAAAAAAAATCATTGTAGTACACTAATACTAGAAAAGTAAATTAAATATTTATTTTAATTTTTAAGATAAAATATTTGTCTTTATTATTTTAACTATAAATGTAATAATTGTTACATTAAACAAATTCTTTACTCAACACAACACAAATCCAAAAGCTTATGAGACACCAAAATTCCATTTACTTATTTATAAGCAGATGAAATAAAATAAAATGCGAACCCTCGCTTTTCTTCTACTTAAGGTTGCAATATTAAAAGTGCATAAGTTGTGGGTCATTGTATAGTATGACCTATAATCATATCAGCCAGATAAATACTACTAAAGACACGTCGGTAACCAAGATTTTTATTATAGTGACAATATCAAGGTGCACATCATTCACTTATAATGGATCCGTCTCATTTATCCTTCAAGCCATTAAAAAAGATAACACGTCGTGAGAACAAATGTATTCACATAAAGCTCAAATATAAATTACTAAAATTAAATGTTAAATTTTTAAAATATAAAAAAAATTAAAGATGTTATAAAAAAACAATTAAATAATTTAATTATTAAATAAATATTCTCAGTTTTTAAAAATATTTTAAAATAAACGTTTACACATCTTGTAAACTATTCATATTGTGCATCTTATCGTAATAAAATATAATTATATATTATAAATATTATATATAATAAGTTTTGTTTAACTTGGTAATATGGTGGATATTACATACATTCTTTTCTTTTTGCAAATAACATATTTGATTTAATAAATAATTTTATATTTTTTTCCTTTTAATATGATATCATTAGTATTTTTTCCACATTCATTCTTCCAATTCTTTTTTCTAAATTGATAATTTGAATGAATGCAATTATTTCTACATTCACTCTTTTAATAATTTTGATTTCATTTTTTTTTCTTATTTTTTATGTGAAGATAATTATATTTCTTAGAGAAAGACAGTTAAAATAATATTTTTTGGCAAGAACAAGTATGGTTTTGTAAAAAGTTATATTTTTAAAACTTGATTCATTACACACTCTCCTAGTCTTTGCAATGACAACATTATTGCTTCCTTACTCTTAAACTCCCTTAGAAAGGATATGTAAGTGAGTGATATATTTTCTTTAGCTAAACAAATTTTGAACAATTTTCATTAACATTTTGAACAATGTAATGTACGTTTGATTTTTCAAAGGAAATGTGATCTTCATTCAATAAGGAACTTGTTAGTCTCGTCCTGTTAAGTAATGTTAAGATCAATTTGGATATCTTTGATTGAAGTGAAGTCTACTCAAGAACAAAAAAAGATTAAATTGTGTGATCATTATATGGAATCATTAGTCATACCAAACATCGGTGCTACAAATTGGTTAGCTATCCACCTAACTACATAAAGAACATTTTTTTTCTCCATCATCTCTCTTCTGATTGTCAAATATGTCCTCTTGTTAAGATTAAAAAATTATCATTCATTTTATTCAATAAGGTGTTTATATCATTAGTTGATGCATTTGTGATATTTTAAGTCCTATGCTAAGCTTACTTAAGATGGCAAACATTTTTTTCTAACCTCGTTGATGATTGCAATTGTTTTACTTGGATATTATTTTTACCTAGACACAATTTTGAAATTGTTAACATTAAGTGTTTCAAGTTTTACCATGCAAAAAAAAAACTTGTTATTAGTGATTTTATAGCAACACAAGGTATTCTACATTTTTTTTTTTTTGGAGAAACCTCAACAAACTCAATAGTTGAGAAAAATCACCATCATTTTATCCAATGAATAATATGGATACAAACCCGAATATCAATTATTAAAAGCAATTTAATGTTTGGCTTATGCAAAAATTTTGCCTTTCAGGAAAAAAAATTACTCTATGGAATTCATCCATTTTTATTGATTATCTTAAATGTTGAAGTGAATACAAGTTGCTGTTAGAGACCAAATTTTTTTTTTCTTTCAGGGAATGTTCTCTTTCATGAAAGAATTTTTCCTTTCAAGGAAACTACTTATTTTAGATATTCTTTATTATGAAATAAATATCATGTTATAAAATGAAAAAATGAACAAAAGGTATGAGAATGAAAATATTTTCTCTATTTTTATATTAAAAGATAATAAAAAAAATTGAATATATATAAATAATGTATTTGCTATGGATATGGCTAAAGAAAGAAAACAAAATAAGAATATTATAATCTGATATTGTACTACAAAATAAAATAAACAGAATTGGTAGTAGTTTGATCTTGTAATAAAGACAAAATCACATAACTAACATTTGTTTCCTGCTAACAATTTCATTATGTCATAAAGACGAAAGTCACAAAATTGATATTAGTTTGGAGTCTTTATCCATATTATCTGAAAGTCTTCCTCCTCTATTGATGATATGGTAATTTTTCTCTCCATTACAGATCATTTGCCTTCACATACTACTACCATTCATCACCTAACGAGTTATACAATGCATTTTAAGTATTCATGGATTTGAAACTCTATTACAAAAATCTATAGTATTTAAGAAACCCTCTTATTTGTCTAAATGTGTGTACTCTAGCACCTTACAACATTATCTTATTTAAAAATTTTATTTTATAGACCAACTAGACCCATGATACAAAACATTGTCAATCAAATATCCATTATTTATGAGCCTAAATTCTATTGTTATGTTTCTAAATGATATCTTAAGAGATGAAGACTTTAGAAGTTAATGACATCTTATCTTTATTTTTTTATTGAAAAATAATTGTATCGCAGTGTAATTGTGTTTTTAAATTGAAAGTTGTCAATTAAAAAACTTAATTGATATCTAAAGGTTATACACAATAGGTTGATATTGATTTCTTAAAGACTTTCTAACTAGTGGTTAAACTTATTTATTGTAAGGATCTTATTTTGTTGTAAACATATAACAATTAAATATCAACAATATTTAAAATATATCATTGTTTAAAAAGGAAAATTTGTAGGATTAGCAACAAATATATTATCACAAAGACACCAGAGAGATTAATGAGTTGGAAAAAATTCATTAAATAAAAAGAAATAGTAGTATCATCATTTAGTTTTAGAAGAAAAGAAGTTTTAGAAGAAAATAACTTCTGCTAGTGATAAAATAACATGTAAATTCGTCATTTTATTTATAGTTACACTTAATTAAAATTATATAACAAATTTAATTATACATTCTATACTTATTTCTTTTATTCTTATATTAAAATATTTGTTTTCAAAGATACAAGTATTTAGATTTCATAGATAATTTAAAATTTAGTAACAATATTATTATTTTTATATATTTTCAAAATATAATAATTTATTTATCTATATTTTTTTTGTAAAATATAATTTTTATATTTAAAACCTTAATATTTATTTATGT
>Ga0123340_1003809_pt1 | contig 14169 bp, 7 predicted proteins | sample SirMexnodulemix_FD_89961 | JGI IMG/M metagenome (GOLD analysis project Ga0123340, IMG submission 89961) | Root nodule microbial communities of legume samples collected from Mexico - Siratro Mexico nodule mix | ecosystem: Host-associated > Plants > Roots > Nodule | place: Mexico: Nepantla... | reverse complement strand
ATATTTATATTTCGACGTACTTTCAACTATGAATAAAACAAATTCTTGAATGTTCTATTTATTTCTTATCTTACTATAGTTATGTCAATTATGTGAAATGAAAAGAAAAATAAATCATATGACAATTGTTTACATTGGAAAAGTAAATTTGATTTATTGAATTTGATAAATTGAATAAATAGTGATATTTGGCGGGTAAGATTGGAGGGAAAAATGACAGGTTGTAGTATGTATGTAGTACGTTAAAGTGACTTGAGAACGAAACCAACGCTTCCGGTCCTAGCCCAATGTCAGCGAAGCACACGCGTCGACCCAGGACAAAACAACACACTATGCACCTTTTCACTTTTACACTTTACTCCTTTCATTTCTATTACCCTTTATTACTATCACATTTTCCTCTCAAAATTTCTCACATTTTTTACTTTTTTATTTTCTGTTTCTTCAGAAGTTTCAGTTTATTAATGGAGGCACTCTTGGATTTTCGAGGAATGTTGTTCTGGTCAAATTTACGTTCTCTGTTAATACTTCTTAGTAACAGCAGAGGCTTAAATTTTAAAATTTATCAGATTGGAGACTGTAACGTCTTTGTTTTCGGAAGATTAATAAAAAATGAATATTTATTGTATAACAACTTGCCTTTAATATTCAGGTTCACCTCCCAACGTCTCTCTAATAAATATTCTACAAAGAATATTGATATCCCAATGCAAATTTAATAAAACAGTAATGTAAGAAACAGACAGATCAAAATACAATTGTTACAGAAGAAAAAGGATTGAATTTGTATGCTTATCTTACAGCTTTTCACAGTTTTTCTCTTCAAATTTAACTGATAATAAATTAAGAAGTGTGTGTGATATAGTTGTGTATTTAGAGTGTAAGATTGGAAAATGGTAATTACTAATTAGCATTGGTTTTTATGAATTAAACATATAGAAGATTTCACACTATGGAGGACCCCTCTGTGCCAACTCCACTCTCATCTTCTCTCTCTGCCTTTTACCCTAAAAAGGGGTGTTCGTTTCCTTCATAAGGGCCTCTCCTGCGGCACTCTTCTCAGCTGAGAGTAGAGAGAGAAAGAGAGAGAGTGTGAGAGAGAAACAAAGGATTGCGTGGCTCTATAGTGCTTTTGTTGTTATTTCCACAGATTGTCATCTCATCCTTTTAACAATTTTCGTAAAAGAAATTCAACACATCACGCACTCACACACAGACCCCATCAATAATCTGAACAAAAAGATTGGTTCTTGTGAATTTGGAGCAAAAGGGTGGGTGGTTAAGTTTTGTTTTTTGAGGTCTTGCAATGGCACCCAGTTTTGACTGTGTTTCGAGCCTCCTTTGCTCAGAGGACAGCACCGTTTTCGATGAGAGCCATTATGGGGGTTCGATGATGGCGGTGTACGAGGACACCAGGCGTCCCCGGAGGCACCACTTTGATGAACCGGATGAGTTGCCATTGCTGAGTGATGAGTGCTTCAAGATGATGGTGGAAAGAGAGTGCCAACTCTGGCCTGGTCTGCGTTACTTGAATAGGCTTCAGACTGGAATTTTGGACCTTGGTGCCAGAAAGGAAGCCATTGATTGGATTCACAAGGTGGGTTCAAGAGTTTTCCTTCTTCTTCTTTCTTAACCACTCAAAGCTCTGATCTTTTTTAACCATCCCGGTTTTGCTCTTTTTCTTGTGAAAAATAGAAACATGGGCTGTTCTTATATCCTGAAAAGAAATCTGAACCTTTTGGAAAGCCTTTTGTTTGAATTTCACATTTCAGTGATTGATGATGAATCGATGATTCCCTTGATACCTTCTGTGGTTTAACTTGCATGTCCTGAAGCTGATTGAATTAAATCTTTTATTAAATGCGTTTCACGATGTTCAAAACTGGGATCAGAACTTGGCTTGGATTTTAGCTTGAACTGATCATCATTTCGTGCTTATCCGATTGTCTTTTAGCATGATCTAACTAGCGATCCTATGTTTTATAGGTCCGATCGCATTTCGGTTTTGGTCCTCTGTGTGGATATCTATCTATAAATTACTTGGATCGATTCCTTTCTGCATATGAATTACCAGTAAGTCCACTATTGAAAAAGAAGAGAAGATTGTTTCATTATGTCATCCTATTGTGTTCTGATTGTGATCTAATGTTTTTTCCACTCATAGAAGGGAAGAGTTTGGACAATGCAATTGTTGGCTGTGGCGTGTTTATCTCTGGCAGCGAAAGTAGATGAGACAGAAGTCCCAGTGTGTCTTGATTTACAGGTAGAATTTTTTAACACTAGATTTTATTTTCAGTGTTTGGTACCTACTAAGTCAATGCATTATTAGTTTTGCATGTGCTGAATGCTAATCCTGGTTGTCTCAGGTGGGTGAATCAAAGTTTATATTTGAGGCTAAGACCATCCAAAGAATGGAGCTTCTGGTGCTAAGCACATTGAAGTGGAGAATGCAATCAATCACTCCTTTCACCTTTCTTGATTACTTCCTTTACAAGATCAATGGCTATCAAAGTCCATTGAAGTCTTCAGTTATGCGATCTATACAACTAATATCAAGCACTGCAATAGGTATCGATCTGTTTCTCCCACACACTTCATTGCACAATTGGGTTATTTTCTCAATGTGACTCATCTGTGCAGTGATAATAATTTTGAATGGGGATGGTAATTTGGATGGTGTGGATTCAATGCAGGGATTGATTTCTTGGAATTCAAACCATCAGAGATTGCAGCAGCAGTGGCCATGAATGTCATGGAGGAAACCCAAACAGTTGACACAGAGAAAGCAATTTCTGTGCTGATTCAACACGTAGAAAAGGTAACTATGGTGGTCCAAACATAATAAAAGACTGAATACACTATGATGGGTTTTACTTTGTTATCCTGAGATAATATTTAGTTGATCACTTGTAATCAATGATAAATAGTATTGATGGTATAGTTGGTTGATACTAACATTGTGTCATTTGGTTTCTGTCAGGAGAGACTATTGAAGTGCATTAAAATGATCCAGGAGTTGTCAACAAACAGTGGCTCTGTCAAGGATTCAAGTGGTTCTGTCACTTGCCTACCCCAAAGTCCAATAGGGGTGTTAGATGCTTTGTGCTTCAGCCACAAAAGTGATGATACAGATGCTGGTTCATGTGCCAACTCTTCACATAGTACCCCTGATGCTAAAAGGAGGAAGTTAAACAAAACCTGTGGAGCAGAGCTATTGTAGGGATGTGGATTGTGAAATTTTCCATCATCCATAGGATGCTTTTCCAAAAAATGGACATTTATGTGTGTTTTATGGAAGGTGCCCCCCTCAAAGCAATACCAAAATGAGGCAGCAAGACATAGCTAGTAATAAATTATTTTTTATTGTCCAAAACAAAAGAGAGACCCTGGTGTAAAAAAAAAAAAAAAAACCAAAACTATATAAGGTGAGGTGGGTCATGTGTGGAAGATGGGTGATCAAGTGAACATTCTTATACATTGCATGCTATTGGCATGAAGTGAGTAATCACCAGCTGTTAAAATATTTTAGATCTCTTAACAGCAGCTAGACAACAAGGGCACTGAAGGAGCATTAGAGTATTGTATGTGTAAGTACAGTTGGGGGAGTTTTTCATTTGTTCAATTTTTTTTTATTTTTTTTTACTTTTGAGATGGGAGAGAAAAATAAACTAAAAAAAACTATAATTTGCGGGAATATTTTATCTATGGTTATTATCTTTATTCCTTTAGTTGTTTCCATTTAATCAGTTTCTGATTGTTGTTTCTTTTTTCCAAAAGACTACTGTTGTTCACCAAACAGATTCTCCTTTACTGTGAGAAAGGTTTGTTAGCAATTCAATGAGACACTTTCACTATTGAACGTTACTTTATTGTTGATAAGGTCATTGGTAGGCTTAACCTGTGTTGTGTTGCGCATGCAGCAAAGGGTAGGTCAGAAAGAAATGTACAAAAAGAAAAAACTATTTTCTTCCATTGCAGGCTACCATAAATGGACAAAACTTGAATCATAACCACAACATGCATGAATCACCATTCATCAGAGCCCACTCATTTCTCTATTTTCTTCATAATTATGCCTACGCTTCCACATTGATGGCACATTAACTAAATTTATAGAAACTACAAACCAAAAAACTACAGCAAGTTCAGTTCAATCTCACTACTATCGTAAATTTTTAACACCATGTTCTCATCAAGTTTAATTTTTTAATTTGTTTAAATTAAAGAGTATCTTTAGTGCGCGTGCTGAAAATTTTAGACTAAATTTTAGACTAACAAAGCTTTAGAAGTGATATTTGCAAACAATAGATTAGTTTAAGCAATTTGTGTGTTACATTGTAATTTAAAGGTTTGCTAGGTGAAAGAGGTATATAATAAAGTTTATTTAATGCTTCTTAGGCATTTCTTTTTATAAAAACTCCTATAAGCTAGATCCTTCAATAATTTATGGGAATTTTACATTCAAAAACACATGGAAAGAAAAAGTTATTATTTCTGGAACACATAATTGTTGTTCATGTATGACTGGATGAAGAAAATTAAGGAAAAAAAAAGTTTCAAAGGCGCGTCTATGGATGACTACTACATTTTATTAAAGGCTTAGATTATTATTTATTTTTCTTGGTATATATCCACCTTTTTAAAAAAAATCAACTTTATCTGACATTTAAAAAGTTAAAGACAACAACATTACATTACTCAGTGCTTTTTAATTACTGAATTTATTTGTTTTTATATATCGCATTTGATTTAAAAAATATTGTATTTGTCACTTCTTCAAATTATAAAATAACATTACCTAATATTTCTCAGTTATATCCTTTTCAAAAGATAGGTAGAAATAATTTATATGAAATTCTAATTAATATATGAAGAAATAAAAGATATAATAAGAAAATATAATTTTACTACTTTTTATTCGGTAGAGAAAATTAATTTTGGCAAAAAAAAAAATCTTATTTTAACTGAATAAAGGTATTGTATATAGTGAATTTTTCTCTTTGACTATTTGATACAATTATATATCTAAAACAAATTCATCAAACTAAAATAATTTGAAGGCAATTGGCTACACGCTCAATAATAAATATAGTTTTAACATAAACAAAGACGAATTAAACATTTTTTTTTTCAATTTGATGAGTTTCAATCCTTGTTGGTGTATGACTTTTTCTTTCGTTTCATCTAATTTTTAAATATTTTATTCGCTTAAAATGGAGTTCATATTATAAAAATCAAAATATTAACATAGAGAAGTATTAATTTTATTTTTCATAATATACATGGTATATGTTTAAAAAGTTTTATTATATAAAATAAACATTAATTTTGTTAGTATCAGGAAGAAGACAGAGGTTGCAGCTAAAATAACACTGGTTTCGGGGGCAAAGTTGAATTTCAACACATCTTCTACTTAACAATGTTATCGATAGCAGAAGGACATTAGACAAACATTCCATTACAGCCTTTGGCGCCATAATAACATGCCTCCCTTTAGAAATTACCTATGTGGTTCGCAAACAGCAGAGAAAACTCAAATGCCAATAGCTGCGAAGGAGAGGTCAAGAACAATGGTTAATGTAGAAATTTCATAAGGGCATTTTTTAGTTTTCGCTATTTGGGGTGCAGGTATCAAATAAGGGATACAGGAAGTAAAATAAAAAATAATTTTATTCCAACTATCCTTCTTTTCTCATGGTCTTTTTTTTTCAGGCTTCTTCCTCCACGTTGATACTTTCTTCGGGCACCTCCATATAATATTAGATTTCTCATGTTGCCCCAATTATCTTATTATTCAGTCAATTATATCCTTTCTTACCCTACACCTCTGTATATTCTTCCGTCTTATCAGCTTTGTACCACCAATGTGAGAAGTTGAGGAACGTTTTCTACCGTTATTATCATTGTCGTTGCTATCTTCTACTGCTATCACTATTGTTGTCATCATTTGTCATTGTGTGAAATGGGTGGGCTGCCAGCTTTGTGCCGTCACTATGAGAGTGTTACAAACAATTTTGAAGATTACCTAAAGCATCGCCTCAAAATTCTTTCTCAACTTCATGCCATAGCTTCTCAAGTCTCGAATCCTTACACTTTCTCTATTTTTTCTATAATAAATTTTATTTTTTTATCCACATTAAAATTAACACCGTATTTGTCACCCAATATCACTGAAACAACCAAATTATGTTATTATTTTATTTTAATTTTTTTACTTTTGATTGAGATAGATTACAGACATTTAAAAGTTTTAAAGTAAGAATATTATGATACATTGAATAGTAGATTGAACTAAGTTTTTTTTCACTCATTTTAGTCTTTTTATTCTCACTCATTGAATAAGTTTTTCTCAAAATGATCTCACCCCAATGCCACCCACTTCCCTCTCCCTTCTTCTTTCATTACTCCTTTATTAATAGTACAATACCTTAAATGTAACTGATGATACCATGGACAATGCAGATACAGATGACACAGCGACAGCTCTTTACGATAACTCTTTTATACAATAACAACATAGTTTGAAAATTCAGATAAATAAAATATAGAAAAATAATAGTTTGACACTAATGTTTCTAATAACATCCATTTAACACTGTATTATATTAATAAAATATTATATATTAATAAAATAATAATATTTTATAGTGTCAAATAGGAGTGGATGGTGAATAGTGATGTCAAACTATCACCAAATATATAAAAGTATAAGTTGAGTGACGATAAACCGAACACCGTACATTTTAATCAGGAATAGTTTGAAATTTTCAAATATATATATATATATATAGAGAGAGAGAGGTGCAGAAATAAGCCATCTCTTTCGAAACAGACAGACTTCATTAAAGTAATACAACTAAAGTTTTGCACCCTATACCTTCCATTTGCACCGTTAGAAAATGGATTACCATGATTCTTCTATTGTATGGCAATGAAATAGGAGTACACCATTCATGATTTTTACTTAGATTGGTAACCACAAAGAGGTGAATGTATTGAGAGGTAGATTTTGACACATTATTTGAGTTGAAGTAAACAGTGAGTATTTGAATTTTGTTGTTTTTGTTTTTAAGCAATGTGGATTATTTGAGTTTAAGTAAACGGTGCGTATTTGAATTTTGGTTTTTTGTTTTTAAGCAATGTGGATTCTTGGATTGGCATTTATTTTAAATTGTGTAATCCAAAAATTAAGATTATATTTTTAATTCAATTAGTAACATATTTTGTTTTGTCAGTTTTAATCATTTTATGGTGCAATCTAAAAGCCATGATCAGATTAGATCAGAAGTATTAAACATAGGGGTGGCAAAACCCATTTTGACCCGACTTGCAATTGGTCCATCATAACAAAGGATTTAAAATATTGGCCCACTCCACCAACCTTTTTTTTTAATTTTGTTTTTTAAAAATTTTAATTAAATAATTAATGTATCAAAAAAATAACATAATTATTATCTTTATATATTAAATTATTTATAATTAATAATTAAAACTTGATATAATATAATATTACTGGGTATTACATCCTTCAAATAATGTAGAAGTTGAAAACAGACCTGTCTGACCCTCTAATCTTGGTGTGCTGATAGACCGATTACCCTAACTGCACACCTGGATAAACGAAACACAAAGAAAAGAGGGAGAAGAGGTAGGGACTGAGAGAAGGGTGAGCACGAAGTAGTAGATTTAGAGGCAATTTGGTATTTTACTCACCCCTATGCTGGTGGAGATAGAAGTTACATAGGTGCAAAAGAAAAAGGAAGCAAAACCATATTGACCCAACTTTTGTAATAAAAAAGGCTTTTTTCTATTTCAATAATTTGGACAATGAAGCGTCCCAAAAAATTGTCATATAATAAAAAGTATGGGTATGAATATAGTAAAAAAAACACTATATAATGTTAATATTAGGAAAACTTAAAGAATGGGTCAGGTATACTTATTTTCAAATGGGAAATGAAACAAAAATTTTATACCCATGACAATAGAAATGAAGATGAAGATAAAATTTTAGTTTGAAAATAAAAATTTGATATAGTCGGATAGAAATATTCGATTCAGTCAAGTAGATTAAAAAGTAAATACTGAATTACTTTCTATTTACATTTGAAATTAATTGAAATGCACAGCGTAATTTTGTTTTGAAATAGTGAACAGTTATATAATTAATTTTTTAAATAATTGCTTAAAATTCATATCATATAAAAAAAAATAAAAATAAATACTTATATTAATTAAATTCACTTTATCTTCCTTTGTATTGGTTTAATTTTAATATTAGTATCACAAATTATATAGAAAATAATGAAAATAATATTTCCAATTGTTTTCTTTAAACACAGAAAACAAAATGATTTTTTTTGTAATTTCAAATAAAAAAATAAACACAGAAAAAATTAAATTTTATATATTTAATTTAATTTAATATTTAGTCTCTATTAACGTATGACTGTTCTGTTTTGTTGTCAGTATTCGTTATTTTCGTTTTATAGTTCTTGTTTTATTATCTTTTGTTTTTCTATGACAAAATGAAAATCTGACAGAAAACAAAAAAGTTGAACAGGAGAAAAGAAAACGAAAACAAAATACTGCTATATCATCTAGACTGGAAAGTTATTAAAATCTTAAAGCATTAGCTTACAATATATAGATGCAATCATTAAGATGAAAATGTAAATTTTGTATAATTTATTGATATTTTCAAGACTAGTATTGGAACATTCATTTTTGTTTCTTTCACCTTTCACGTTCATCTTGCAATTCAAGATGAAGAAAGCAGATCTGAAATTGTCAAGTAAGATAACTTTTTTTTTACAGTGTTTATTTCATCTCTAATTTAATATGACTGTTATAATGTATATTATAAAAATTTATTTTATTTTTAGGGTCTCAACATGTATACTATATTTTAAGATTTTTTGTAAATTTTGTTTTAGTGTAAAAAATTTACAAAGCTCACGCTATTGTAAGTTTTTATTTAGATTTTGATATAATTATAACTTTATAAGATAAAAAGGTAATATTTTATTAAGAGTTTAATTTAAAATTTAATATCTTAAATTTAAAATTTTATTATATCGAATATCAGAAGTGATTTAAATGAAAAATAAAATAGGGACTTTTTATTAGTTAAGTAAAAATTAAAAAACTTAACTATTCAAATCTTATTTCATAAAAAATATCATATGTTTAATTTTTTTTCATCTATTTTGTCTATATTTATGAGAGATTATTTATTTATTTTCAAAAACCAAGTTCTTCAAGACATCACTTACATAGAAGCACATAAAGCACATAAATTACTGGTGAATTTTTCATTTAAAAAAAGGTTTTTCATTACTCACATTTTTTTTATTAGTTGCATGTGGATGATTACGCATATATGTTCCTTTGTGATGGGATATTTTGGGTTGAAATAAATGAAGCATGAATTGTAAGTATTAATAGTTGAATTTTATCCTTTTAAAATTATATAAAATTACTTAAACTTAAATCAAATTGATCTTTATTAAGGTGAAAATTTGTTGAATTTTATTTAATTTTTAAAGGTTAAATCATGGAGCTAAGAAAAAAGATTCAATTTGAGTAAAAAAATGTTAAAAGGGGAAAGAATTGATATGATTCGATTTTCACTAAAATGTGAGTTTAAACCCTAAATAAAAATAATTTTTGTTAAAGTGAAAAGATAATTTTCACTCAGTATAATTCATAAAAAAAATTAAAGACTTTAAAAAGTGATTATTTACTTAAATGAATATGGTTAGTATATGTTTGTGTGTATAGAAAATATTAAATTATTTATGTTTAATTGTTTTGTTTGATTTTACTATATGAATGATTTGAGGTTGATGATATAACATGAACCCAATCTTTACAAATATAAGGTCTTATTATATATTATGTATTGGTGAATGTATGAGATGGTATAAGTCGACAAAAAATTTCTATCTTAATTTGCAATATAAGAAATAAATATGTTTTGTAAGTAATAGAAATTTATCTAATTACATAAGTAAATAATATTTTTTATCTCTGTCTAAGCATCAAAAATGACAATAGGACAACAAATACAATTAGTAATGTATAAATTAATATATATGTCTTCTTTAGAAACCATCAAATATAGAGTATGATACCTCTAGAAACAACTAAATGTGATGTTTAAGAGATATAAACAAACTATGTTTATAAATTTTAATATAAGATCAATAGATACACTAGTAGAAAAAATAGTCTTCGTCGTCGGTTTTGAGAGGCTTTTTTCGTTGGTTTTCGATCCGACGTTGACTCAGAAGACGTTGAATCAGACGTCGGTTTAACAACCGACGTAGTGATTGGACTCACTACGTCAGTTTTGTCCCAAAACCGACATGGTAAAGAGAACACCTACGTCGGTTGGGTGCTCATAACTGACGTAGGTGTTTTGAATACAACCCTGTTCTCATCCCATTCCTCTAAACCTTGTTCTCACTCAGCATATTGAGCCATGTCACTCCTTCACAATTTGGACTAAAGTTCATACAACATTTTCAGTTAGGACTGCTGAAGAACAAGATTTAACTCTAGGGCAAACCTGACTAATAATCCACCCTTCCTGCAGCAAAAAAGAAAATGAAGTTGTGATTATGGATTTCTGAATCTACATGTAAATTAGGTGTCAGTGAAAGTCACATTACAGGTACTCAAAAAAACTACTGAGCATCATGTTACTCAATTCAATCGGATCCTCCCACATTAAAAGTTGTTCAAAATTCTAAAACAGTGGCTTTTCCCACTTTAAGATTGTTATTTTCAATGTCAAGTGAATGTTCAAAATTCTAAAACAGAGACCAGCACGTGAACAAAATTGTTTTAAATTTACATATTTGTCGCAACATTAAAACTGCATGATTACCGTATCAGTTTTGGAAGGATCATTTGGATCTTTTGCAGTTCCATAAAGCACTAGTTGCAGCACTCCCGCCTATCCTCAAGATTTTATAAAAGTTAGCTTCATTCCATATAAAATACAAGAGAAATGGAAAAGAATAATATGTGAAAATGGAGTCACCTTTCCTCTTGATGTAGATCAGCACCAAGAGAGGGAGGTGCTGAAACAGTTGCACGTATTGTTGGACCAAAAACTGCTACAAGCTTTAACAACATATCCAATGACACCTTGGCATGTCTGTACAATGAGAACAGAGTAAAAATGAGAAGAGTAACAAGTCGTGTGTTCAAATCCCACCATCAGTTTTCAAAACCAATATATTAATAAAAAATTACCTTTCCATCTTGCTATCCAGCAAGCTTGTGAGCACAGGAAGTAAGCAGGAAAATAAATCCATGGTGAAAATCTCCATCTTCTCCACAAGGACACTAATAACATCTGCTTGAACCTGCATAAGGACGAATATCTTCAGGATTGTATATTCAATAAGATAAAAGCACATCTCTTATAGAGCAGTGGTGACGCCAAAACAAAGAAGACGACCAACTAAAAGTTGTGACGCCAAAACCGAACCGAACCCAACTCGGCCAAACAAACTCTACCAAAACCACAAAGCACAAATAAATACTGAATAAAATAACAAAATGAGTTAAAGCAAACGAAAATGGAAGAGAAACCAAAAAACGAAAGCTTCAAAGCAAACGCACGTTCAAATCGAAAATGGAACCGTTTAAAGAGACGCTCTCGACTTTGCGAACAAGAGAAAGTGAAATGGAGTACAATGAGGAAGCAATGGAGGTCGAAAAGTGAGAGAGAAGACGTCGGAATAGTGACAGGGAGAGGGCGTGCACAGTGAAGAAGAAGAAAAGTGAAGTGAAATTAACCAACGTGGTGTATGTCCTAATTTCAACTTTTTTTCCCAATTTGTCATACAACATGCACTACGTCGGTTCTGAGGCCGTAACCGACGTAGTGGACAACAATCACACGTCGGTTCTGGCCTTTTAACCGACATGGGATTCACGTGCCTACTGAAACTTTTAAAAATTTGAATTTTTTTTTATAAATAGATCAATGACGGTTGTTTGTGCCAATCGACGTGAGATTGTTAATTTATTTACAAAAATGTCACCGCTGATTATATCGTTTGCCTGTTTAACCGTCATAAAAAGGAGACTTAAAGTCTATTTTTCTATTAGTGATATTTAAGTTGATTATGCATTTTACTGTGATTATTATATGTTTAATGTGTATGTTATAATTAAATATGAAGTATGAAACCTAAAAATAGACATTATTACTATTTTATATTAAAAATTTTAATTATTAACTTATTTTTTATATTATTATTTAACTATTAATGTAATAATAACGTGTTTCTATGAGGAAATATAAGACGTGAGAGGTAAGAAAACTTTATTGGATGAAATGAAATATTAAAGAAATATTTTAATGGTACATGATCGATAATATTTAATGTTTTATTTTATTTTTTTGTGTATACTAAGAGGGAAAGAGTTTTGAGATGGAAATATATGTATATTTGTTAATATATATTTTGTTTGCGATGTTACAACATTAACCTGGATCAGTTTATTTTTATGAGATTTACATCTTAAATTTAATACTCTAGTTACTAATTTATGTATTGAGATATTTTTAATGGTTTAATTGAGAAGTTCAATGAAGTGGCATGTGACACTTTTTCTTATAAGATATTTTTAGTAGTTTAATTAAGAAGTTCAGTCGCGTGTGACACTTTTTCTTACTAGAGTTTGCTGCTTGGAACTGTGCCTTAGATATGGTGGTCGGATTCGAAGATTTTCCTTGTTTATTTTTTGATTCTGCTCTTCTCTCTTTCTGGGGTTTTGCATTCTGCACCCCCGTAAAATTCAACTGCACCCTACACTCTTTGTGAAAGACAAAACTATCACTCCTTAAATTTATATTTAATCTATTTTTAGTTTTTCTCTTTCACCTCTTCTTCTATCCTTCGTGTTGCACCCATTACATCCACCGAAAAATTTCTTCCTTTGGTTGTGAGTGGAAGGGGCTGCTATAACTTCATTGAGCATAGTCGTTGCATCCACCATTAAAGAGCTAAGTATTTAATGTGTATTTTTGTTTTCTGTCATTTTGTTTGAAATTTAGATTTTTATTCAAAAATACGTTTTAGAATATGCAATGTGAATTCTACATATTTTGAATGGTGCATTCCATAATGTATTTGCAGATATAAATGCACATTATAAATGTACATATTATTTAAAAAAAGTTATTTATTGCTAGTTTGTTATTATTATTAATAAAATTATGACCAGGTGGATCATCATCCAAGGTGCAAACTAGATAAAAAGTCGATGACATTGGTTCATAGAACGATATGGAACAAGTTGTAATTGTCGACGATGGTGATGTGTTATCACTATCTGTTAAAGGAGAGCTTGAAAAAAAATTAAAATAGAATTTCCTGTGCAACCTATTCATACTTTATTGTTGCATAGTTATGTCGATCATGTGACATGTAGATTATGACAGGGGAAGGCTTGAGGGAAACCAAAGTTGGTCTTCCGGTGATATAAGCTTAGTAAGTTTGATATTCCTTATCTCCAAATTGAGGTCATGATGTTCAACATTGAATTATTATGCAACCTTAGTTATGAGACTATAGGTAAATGTCTCATTTTAGCCTTTGTTACGAGGCACAACACTAACAATTTTCACATATTTATTGATGAGATGATCATTGTTTTATTAGATATTATGTTCTCATTACTCTATCTCTCCATTGAGGTTTATTTTATATGTATATGTATGTGAAGTTGAATTTAACATCAACATCATCATTATTGGTTAAACTATTTGAAATAGACAACTTTTATTGATAAAAGTGTAACATCATCTAAGGATGTATTAAGTCTAATTTTTATTGCATTACCTTTTAACTATTGTATCTATGTTGCATAATTGATGTGGTAATTTCAAGTATTTTAATATTGTTTTTTCAAGGATTAATTTTTGTAAGGTTGTTGTGTAAATTTAATACTTAAAATAAATAAAAATTATATTCTTAGCAAAATACTAAACCAACCTTAATTTGAGTTCTTTAATAAAATTAAATTAAATTCAAAAGGAAAATTATCTAATAGAAAATGAATGATTAACAAAATAAATATTATCTAAAATATGAATTATATAAGGTGTATTAATTAGACTTAATATTATAAAGAGTAATAAGT
>Ga0123340_1003800_pt1 | contig 14184 bp, 12 predicted proteins | sample SirMexnodulemix_FD_89961 | JGI IMG/M metagenome (GOLD analysis project Ga0123340, IMG submission 89961) | Root nodule microbial communities of legume samples collected from Mexico - Siratro Mexico nodule mix | ecosystem: Host-associated > Plants > Roots > Nodule | place: Mexico: Nepantla... | reverse complement strand
ATTTTTATTTATTTTCAAAATTTTGATTTTTTTTTTATTTTTCAATATAACCTACTTTTATACTAAATTTGTATTTTTCTAATTTTTACATAACATCATGTAATAAAACATTAATTGGTTAATTTATAATGTTAATTTCTTAATTTAAACTACATAAATTAAGAAAATATTCTAACAAACACTAAAACTAGTTTGATAGTTAATTGTATCTATAAAATAAATAATAATAATTATTATAATAATAATGAAGAAAAAATAAATTAAAGATATCATGGAAAGTTTTTAAATATAAGCATAGTATTGAAAAGAAAATTAAATAAGTTAAACTGACTTATAAACTAGTTAATCAAGCTAGTAGTTAACTTATTAATTTTATCAAGTGCATATATATATATATATGTATATGTATGTATATATAAATGATGAACGTTAATGGGTAAAATTTAGTAAAATAAACAAAATCTAAATGACGTGAAACAACATTTATTCTTGGTTCTTTAACGATTTTTAATTTTTGTCTCTTTTTTCAAATTTATTTCTACACTATATTGAGAACAAAGGGTATATAACTTTTAACAACTATAGCAATAAATAAAAGTTAACTAAAGCCGTTAGAAAAATATTATATATTTTTATAGAACTTAAAACATGTCTTAGCCAATTATGAGCTGTTATTCCTTTTGCCTCATTGAAACACACAGAAAAAAATGGGAACACAAAATTTTCTTCAACACATAACAATCTTGCCCCATATAACCGCATGTGCACATGACCCAGATCACCCTAATACGGCCTACGCAGTCCTTTTCTCAATCGATTGCTTTCAGACTATATGTTGCACACCACAGCTACAATCCTTTCTGCACAGTCGCATTCCAAATATTTTATTACCTACCATAGATATATCTGGGATAAGCAACTTAGCGCGCAAGTTGTTTATAGGTTTTTTCACAACCTCCTACTTTCAGTATAAAAGTTACTCACAAACGAAGACTCAAGAAGTTAACCCAGTGAATACAAGGAAAAATAATAATAATACTAATAATAATATTACGTGGAAGCCTTTTATTTATCCATACCTCTGGTTAATGCCTCAAATATGTGGTTTTGATTCTTGTATGTGAATCTATACTTTAAATATTAACAGTAAATAGTGATCAATAGTGTTTGAAGAAGAAGAATAAAGTAACAGTATACGTGTTCATGAGTATTACTTTATATGAAGAAAATAATTTTATATGAAGATAAGGGAATTTCGGTATCGAAGAACAAGATACAACACAATAATAGAGGACATAAAGAGTAACTTTGAGGAACTAGTGCAGTAACGTTTAAAGGAGATTGAAGAACAGTAGCAGAACACAGGCCTCATCATGTCAAGCAATGCATTAACTCTCTTTATCTTGTTTCTTAAAATCTCCTTGCTTCCATCCGCTTCTGCTTTGAACCAGGAAGGTCTCTCTCTACTTTCATGGCTCTCAACTTTCAATTCCTCTGATTCTGCTGCAGCTTTTTCTTCATGGGATCCAACCGACCAAAGTCCGTGCAGATGGGTCTACATAAAATGTTCCAGAGAAGGGTCTGTTTCGGAGATCATAATAGCGTCCATTGATCTTCACACCACCTTCCCTACACAGCTCCTTTCTCTTGCCAACCTTAACACTCTAGTAATCTCAAATGCAAATCTTACCAGTGAGATTCCCAGTTCAGTGGGAAACTTGTCATCCCTGGTTACTTTGGACCTCAGCTTCAATTCTTTATCAGGAAGCATTCCAGCTGAAATAGGAAATTTATACAAGCTGCAGTGGCTATATATGAATTCAAATTCCTTGCAAGGTGGAATTCCGTCCCAAATTGGAAACTGTTCAAAGCTGAGGCAGCTGGAACTGTTTGATAACCAGCTCTCTGGAGTGATTCCAGGAGAAATAGGCCAGTTGAGGGATCTTGAAACGCTTCGGGCAGGTGGAAACCCAGGTATGCATGGTGAAATTCCAATGCAGATATCAAACTGCAAGGCTCTAGTTTATTTAGGCCTTGCTGATACTGGGATATCAGGGGAGATTCCGCCAACTATAGGAGAACTAAAAAATCTCAAAACACTTCAAATCTACACTGCACACCTCACAGGTCACATTCCACCAGGTATAAAAAACTGCTCAGCCTTGGAGGAGTTGTTTCTCTATGAAAACCAACTTTCTGGAAATATTCCTTCCGAATTAGGTTCCATTAAGAGCCTTAGGAAGGTACTTTTGTGGAAGAATAATTTCACTGGGAAAATTCCAGAAAGTCTGGGGAACTGTACAAGCCTGAGAGTTATAGATTTTTCTATGAACTCTTTGGTTGGAGAACTTCCTGTGACTCTCGGTACTCTAGTCTTGTTGGAGGAGCTTCTTCTGTCTAATAATAACATTTCTGGAGAGATACCTCCCTATATCGGGAACTTCTCCAGTTTGAAGCAACTGGAATTGGATAATAACAGATTCGCTGGGGCGATTCCACCCCTCTTGGGGCAGCTGAAGGAGCTGACCTTGTTCTATGCCTGGCAAAATCAGCTCCATGGAAGCATACCAGCAGAACTCTCCAACTGTGAGAAACTTCAAGCACTTGATCTTTCACATAATTTCCTCATTGGGTCCATTCCAAATTCACTATTCCATCTAGAGAACTTAACTCAGTTGTTGTTGTTATCAAATAGACTTTCAGGCCAAATTCCTCCAGATATTGGCAGTTGCACCAGCTTGATCAGGCTAAGGCTGGGATCAAACAATTTCACAGGTCCAATTCCTCCAGAAATTGGCGTTTTGAGAAGTTTGAGCTTTCTTGAATTATCGGATAATGTATTCAGTGGAGATATACCCTTTGAGATTGGTAACTGTGCTAAGCTAGAGATGCTTGACTTACACGGCAATGAATTGCTAGGGGCAATTCCTTCCTCTTTAGAACTTTTAGTTGGTCTTAATGTCTTGGATCTTTCTGCAAACAGAATAACTGGCCGCATCCCTGAAAATTTAGGCAAGCTAGCATCTCTAAATAAGTTAATACTCACTGGAAACCAAATCACAGGTTTGATCCCTCATTCACTGGGCTTTCGTAAGGGTTTGCAGTTGCTCGACATAAGCAACAATAGGATCAGTGGTTCCATTCCTGCTGAGATTGGTGATTTGCAAGAATTAGATATCCTTTTGAACTTGAGCTGGAATTGTTTAACAGGCCCCATCCCAGAGACCTTCTCAAATCTCTCAAGACTTTCCAACTTGGACCTCTCTCACAACAAGATCTCAGGGAATCTTAGGGTACTGGGTAGCCTTGACAATCTAGTTTCTCTTAATGTCTCCTACAACAGTTTTTCTGGTTCTCTTCCTGATACAAAGTTCTTCAGGGATCTGCCCCCTGCTGCATTTGCTGGCAACCCTGACCTATGTATTACCAAGTGTCAAATAAGTGGACATCACCAAGGAATCTCAATAAGAAACATTATCTTATATACTTTCCTTGGTGTTATTTTCACTTCTGGGTTTGTTACTTTTGGAGTAATCCTAGTTATGAAAATTCATGGGGGTAGTAACTTTGACAGTGAAATGCAATGGGCTTTTACTCCATTTCAAAAGCTCAACTTCTCCATCAATGACATTATCCCAAAGTTGTCAGATTCAAACATTGTAGGAAAGGGTTGCTCGGGAGTCGTTTACCGTGTGGAGACTACAACAAACCAGGTTGTTGCAGTGAAGAAGCTGTGGCCACCAAAGAATGATGAGCCACCAGAGAGAGACCTCTTTGCTGCAGAAGTTCACACCCTTGGATCAATAAGGCACAAAAATATAGTGAGACTTTTAGGATGCTACAACAATGGACGGACTAGATTGCTCTTATTTGATTACATATGCAATGGGAGTTTGTCTAGATTGCTCCATGAAAATAGTTTGTTCTTGGACTGGGATGCAAGATATAAGATCATTCTAGGAGCTGCTCATGGATTAGAATATCTTCATCATGATTGTATCCCTCCAATTATTCATAGAGACATTAAGAGTAACAACATTTTGATAGGTCCACAATTTGAAGCTTTTCTTGCAGATTTTGGCCTTGCAAAACTTGTTGGTTCCTCTGATTATTCCGGAGCCTCTGCTATAGTTGCAGGTTCTTATGGATACATAGCTCCTGGTGAGTATATATAAATACCTTGACGCTCTCATACTTAGTTCATTTTGGTAATGTCCATTTAGCCTCATTCTAATCTCATTAAAGAAATGTGTCAAAATAGACATACAGAAAATCAATCTGTTCAGACTAAACTCAGTTTTTTTATTCCTAAATTTTCTTCTAAGAATTTAATGAAATCTCATTTAAAACTTACCACATTCAGAATCTTATTTTCTCTGTTCATTTGTGTCGTTATCCTTTATATCATTAAGAAAAATATTATTCTGTACTGCACAAAGTAATACACTCAACTGCCTTGGTTTTACTATAAAGTCACTTTCATAGCACAGATTGGATTTTCAGTGTCACATGTTTCATTGCTTAGTTGCGTTATTCTGAAATTAATAAGAATTTTTCTCCTAATTGTTACTGTTGACTGATCATTCATTATCTGACTGACAGAATATGGATACAGTTTAAGGATCACAGAGAAGAGTGATGTGTATAGCTTTGGTGTAGTTATCATTGAGGTCTTAACAGGGATGGAGCCAATAGATAGAAGGATTCCAGAAGGTTCCCACATTGTCCCTTGGGTTATCCGAGAAATCAGAGAGAAGAGAAAAGAATTTGCATCAATTCTGGACCAGAAACTAGCACTGCAGTGTGGAACACAAATTCCTGAGATGCTTCAAGTGCTAGGGGTGGCTCTCCTCTGTGTGAATCCATCCCCAGATGAAAGACCTACAATGAAAGACTTGACAGCAATGCTCAAGGAAATTAGACATGAAAATCTGGATTTTGATTTTGAGAAGTCAAATCTTCTACATAAAGGTGTTACTAACAATCCAAAAGCTTCAATTCAATGTCCAAGCTTCTCCAGATCTTGTAAACCTCTAACTGACTCACCATCTTCTTCAGTGTCACCAAATTAAACACTAGATTAGTTTCATTTCTATTACTATTAACTTGATTTTGTACATTAATAGTTATATGTGATTGCAATTCCACACTGTAATTCATTTTCTACCGCCTTCTAAGTTAAAACCCCTCACATAGGTTAACCATGTCCTAGAAGTGTGATTATATATCAAAAAATTTAACTATCTTAAAAATAAAATATAGTTAGAATTTCGTTCAAACTTAGATTCAATTTTCTAGAATCAATTGAATATTAGTAATTTGTAAAACACAGTACATCAAAGGACTAAAATGTAAAAAAAAATTGTTTTCAAATAAGGAATTAAGAAAGCAAATAAATAGAACCAAAACTAACTAACAACTACAGTCATGTAAAGTACAATACCAAACAAGTCCAACCCTATTTTTTATACCTAAATTAGCAAATCTTTTGGTATAACTATTATTCTTTCTAAAAGCATGAGTCACTCTAAACTCTCTAACATCACAAATATGGATACACTTATGCTATCTATCTTTAAGAATCCAACAGATGAGCAGAACAAAATGCTTGACAAAGCAAAGAAGAGTCATATTCCAACCAAAGCTTTTTAAAACCATTCAATTGAAATATTCAATAGTAAAAATGAAACACGTGACCTTAACATAAAGAGCATCTGTTGAATACCCAAGAAAATAGAAAAACTATCCACATATTCACCACAATTACCCTTGAAAATCCTCCACAGCCTGTAAAACTAGGTGCACCTCTAGAACTATCACCAATTAGGATCTCATGCATAAGATTATCGGTCATATTTTACTATATTTTGAACACTGGTTATTATATATTTTTTTTATATCATACTATTTTCACCCTATTTGATGAATTCAATAGGGGAGAAATGGTGTGAATGGTGTTTGTTATGACGATGTTTGTTATGGTTGTTAACTATTTTTTTTTGCTTTGTGTTATTTTTAAAAATATGATAATATCGTCTGCAATATTTCATGATTACTGAATAGAGAAAAGAACATGCACTACACTACATATGCTTATGAATGAACTTTTATTGTGATGACATTATTTTGGTGCATTTGCAACTATCTAACTGAATTGCAGGTTGTGAGTAATCACTTTACCATTCAGGGGGAGCAAACAACTATAGGGGAACTAAATGTAATGAGTTTTAGCTAGTCTCTAGTATGGTAAGAAAAATAAATCTCGTAATTTTTTATTTCAATTGGTGATTACTGGTAAGCCTGTCATGCACTGATTTTTAAATAAGTTTATACTTAACACTTTTTGCATTCGATGGCAAGCGCACCAGTCACTCATATAAATAAATGTATCATTCTCTCCCAAGGTACTTGTTTAATACATGACAATAAATACAATTAAGTTTAGACTACAAATTATTCTTGATTTTTAAATTGATAAACAAGAAAATGAGATTTATGCAAAAATAATTAAAATATGTTTTTGTATATTTACGAGCACTTGGAATGTGGAAAAAAAATAAAGAGAATATGTGTTAGGTATTCAAGTGTGAGTCTAAGTTCCACATTGGGTAGGAATGAGAAAGTTGAGCAATATATAAGAAGAAGACCCACAAACCTAATGCCTTAAGGTTTTGGGTTGAAGGTGGAGTCATTCCCTTGTGTGTTGGCTCTGGTCTCATTCTTGTGAGATCTACCCGGTGTTTCCCCTCGGATTCTCCAAACAAGTGGTATCAGAGCCATTGGTTTGGGGCTTGGACGAGTACAGTTTGACCCTGTATCGAAAGTCTTCCTTATGGAGGTTTCAGGCAAGCATGTCCCGTATAAGTGTGTGAACGGCGGTACAAGTGAGGGGTCATGAGTAATGTACTCGGGTACGCTTTCGCTCGAGGGAGAGTGTATCAACGTGGAGGAGGGGCTCTCACTTGAGGGGGAGATTGTTAGGTATTCAAGTGTGAGTCTAAGTTCCACATTGGGCAGGAATGAGAAAGTTGAGCAATATATAAGAAAGAAGATCCACAAACCTAATGCCTTAAGGTTTTGGGTTGAAGGTGGCGTCATTCCCTTGTGTGTTGGCTCTAGTCTCATTCTTGTGAGATCTCCCTGGTGTTTCCCCTCGGATTCTTGCAACAATATGGAATGCCATTGTTAGGATTAAACTTCATCAACCTAACTCTCATGCATAAAAATAATTGCCTTCTTTCCAAACAAATGTCAATATCAACCTACAATAATACACAAGCCCTAATGTCTTGGGTGAATGAGTCTAAGCTTCCTTATTAACCGTCAATCTCTTGGTCAATTATATAGGAGAGACGTGCCAATGTATAGGAGTCTTAAGACAACAACTAAATCATGCTCTATGTCTAGATTCAAGCATTCATTTGATATTTTGAATCAGTTCCAAATTATAAATGATATCTCTCAATACCCTAAGAATTAATTATCAGACCATGAATCAACATGACAAGCAATGAGTGCATAAACAAAATACTATTGAAAGAAAAGACATATATATAAACCCAAAATTGATTACATGAGAATTCAAATTGATTACGTCAAACCTTGACAAGATGAGAAGAATGAACAATGGAGGAAGATGGATATTCAAAAAGGAGAAAAGAGTACCCTCCAAACCCTCGATGTCATCCCAAGGCTACATTTTTCTAACTCTGAGGCAGAGCCTGCCTCCTCGATGGAGTGGAGTGCCTCCAGAGTGTCTCCAGAGCGTCTAACCCAAATGTAGAGCCCTCTTTAAATACAAAAAATTTCTTGTTCAACGACATCCAAGCCTAGTACAGCTAAAGTTGATGGAGGAGCTCTTAGATGCCTTACCTTCTTGTGCAAGCTTCAATGGAAGTTGAGCATGATGAAACCTTGAAGCACCAAATAGAAGAAGTGGATGAAACTCCTCATGATGCAGAAGCCATGGAAATGCAAGGAGGTTGATGGTGAAGTAGATGCTGAAAGCCTTGAAGGAGGTTGGGCCAACCTTCAAGAGAGAGCTTCTAGCTTCTAGGAAAAGAAACTCAATGTGAAACTTGAGGCAATGTGCTGAAATTTGGCAGCATTTCATTACTCAAATCAAGTCTACAAGAGAGGTTCCTAGATCTTTTATTTATAGAAGAAAGTATGAGCTACTTAGCTTCCCATGCAAGCTATCTAGGTATGGCATGGGAGAAGCTAGGTCTAGAAACCCTAGCTTATAAAACAAGCTTCTACCCCTAGCTTATAAGACAAGCTTCTAACCCTAGCTTATAAGACAAGCTTCAAACCCTAGCTTCTATGACAAGCTTCCCAAACCTAGCTTGCACTCCATGGCTTTCACAAGATGGTAACAAGTAGCACAAGGAGAGAGCTCCTTGTGCTACTTGGACTCCTTGATCTAGCCCAACATTATTTTATGGACCTCAAGGCCCAAACTTACACTACATGGCCCAAAAATACAAGGCCCAAATTATTCTAAACTATTTTAAACAATTTATACATATTAGAGGACTTCTCCTTAATACTCTATTTCCAAAAGGATTTCTTCATGTTTGTATTTGGGCTCGAGTAGCTAATTAAAAGCCCAAATAGGATGAGATGGGCCCAATCTTCTAGAAAGCTCTTAATTCTCCCTTTAGCTCTTTGTCCTCTTTATTCATTGATTAATGTCGCTGGAGCGTACTCCACCATCCCCTCCCTCTTGAAAGGGATTTGTCCTCAGATCTTACAATGTGTTGTGGACAGAAGCTTTATTATTGTTGATTTATTCACGATTTCCTCCAGGATCAAACACCATCCTAAAAACATGAAAATAGTAAAACAGATGGCATTTTCTCATAACATTTAAAAATGCAAATGAAAAGAACTTGTCTTCCCATGTTAATGTACCCTTTACCCGATGGTAAACCTGGATAAATGATTTGAAGGATACTTTTATTTTTAATTTTTGAATATTTTTCTACCCTATGAGTTTGCCTAATATTTTGATCTTCTTGTTTAATTTCAAGCAACTCACAAGGTTTTTCCGTGAGTGAGGTTTTTGTGCCAATGTCTAGCTCAGCCCCAGACAAAGATTGTTCTACAAATATTTCTTCACTAGATTTTTCTGTGTAAGAGGAGTTTGTGTCAATGTCTTTAGACAATGGTTTATCTTCAACTAACTCTTCACCATATTTTTCTATGGAAGAGGAGTCAACATCTAGTTTAGCTCTAGACAAAGTTTCACTCAACTTCTCACAAGATGGTTTATAAGGGAGAGGATTTTATATCAATGTCTGGTTCAACTTCAGACAAACATTTGTCTTGTCTTTCTTGTTCTTTCCTCTCTCGTCTTTCTTTCTGCTCTTTTTCTTTTATCTCTTTTTTCTTATGAATCATTCTATTTAATTTTTCTTCTATAAGATCTATCCCTTTAAGTTCATAACCTAAGTGAGTTAAATGTTTTTCTAATCTGTTTATTCTTTCTATCTTCTTCTCCTTTTCTCTCTTTTCCAAATATGAAGGCGGAACAAATTTTCTTCTCATACATGCCTTCAACTCTTTCCAATTCAATATTTTAAATTTCCTCCCAATTGAAACATGATATTGCCTTTGTTTCCACCAAGACATGGCATATTCTTGAAAACTTGAAGTAGCCGTGGATAATCTTCTCAATTCTTCTACTTGGTGGAATTCAAAAAGTTTTTCAACCTTCATTTCCCATCCTAAATATTCCTCAACATTATTATTTCCATAGAACATAAGGAGGTTTATCTTAAGCTCTATAGAATGGATATAACTTCTAGGCTTAATCCCTTTATGATAATCTCTAACACTCTCATGCACATGAAAATGATCACTCATTTTTTTTCGTCAATAAAGATTTTCACAAATACTTTGAAAATAAAATTTTCGAAACAATGAGTGATAAGATTTAAGTTTTGGGTGAAATTCCCTACAAAGAAATATTAATGAAAGGCTTCCAAGTAGACTCCCAGGAAAGAGAGGTGTGTCACTTAGACAACTTAAGTACCAAGTCTCTCCTAGCCAGAGTTTTCCTCAGTCCTCTTCCAAAACATCTCTAAATAGAAAACTTCAAAACATTTTTCCCTGATTGTGCACGTGAAATCCTAAAGACCAAAGGAAGGTCAATGTAATAAAAGTGAAAGAAATAAATCCTAATTGCCATAGAGACCTAATAAAGAAAATAATAGAAGAAAGTTGCAAAAATGTAAAACAAAACAAATAACTAGACGAATTTCCTAAATGAAAGTGCAAGTGACACTTAGAGCCTCTTGACACACTTCTATGTCTACACACTTAGACTATTCCACTAATGAAAAATAGTTTTGCAAATTACAACTCAATTGAATACAATGAAAATGTTGTGGAAAATCAAAATTCCTAAAATATGCACTCCTTGTGTTTGTAAATTGGCCTCACTGGTGTATCACTCCTTTGGTGTACTTTGTTCAATGAAACTTTTCTGCAGCATTACCGCATTTCTCATTGTGAATCATTCTCCAAAAGTGCCTGGAAGTTCAGCTCTTGCTGTATTGGCTCCAACTCAACTCAAGTGCTTCACCAATGTACTAATTCACCATGAGGTCACAAATTCAAAGCAATAAAAGCTAATTTGAATAACACAACTCAAAGGATTATAAAATGACAAACTCAAAGGAATGTAATTAGAAATTACAAATAAGAAATTAAAGCTTTAGAAAGAATTTTAGCACTCAAAGACATCCTAGAATGGCTCTAGAGTAGATTACAAAAAACAGCAAACAAAAACTAGAGTTTCCAGTTCTGACAGCAGCTCTTGCGTGATTTATGATTTTCTCTACAGTTCTTCTTTTGTCTTAAAATTTTGACCACAATTCCACAACAACACAAGGATCTTACAAACAAAATTTCAGAAATTTAGGACCAATACTGCCTTCACAATAAATCTAGAACAGAGAGTTTTTTTTCAGTTCAGTAACTCAATTTTTCCAGTTTTAGTAATCTTCTGGCAGCAGTGTTTTGTAAAATTTATCATAGTCCGAATTCTTGGAATTAGGTCATAAATTTTTTATCATATAATTCCAATACATCACGCTCAAGTCATACAAATTTTGAGATCCAAAAGGTCACAGAGTTGTTCCCAGTAATTCAAAAACAAAGGCATTCTTACACTGTCTTCAGTAACTTAATCGACAGTGAGCATTCGGCTTTTACAATTTATCATTTTTTCTACAAATCGAATTAGAATGCACCTTTTTCACAATATCTTTTATACATCTCAAAGTAGCTTCACACAAATTTTCAATTACAAATACACAATACTCCGTTTCCAATAAATTCGCAAAGTCGAATGACTTTAATCAGCAAATAACAGTGCAGGAAAATGAAACATATGGATTCCAACGAAATTTAGAGCAAACTATAAGACATATAGGATTGATATGACTTAATGAAACTCACTAATGATCTAATAGTGAATTAAGAGAACTCAAGATGGAAAACTTAAAATGAACACAAAGCACATTATGACACAAAACAACAAACACATTTTGTTCACAAATTTCAGCATACACAATTTGCACAAACCTACTCTACAAGTATTAACCTAAGGAGTTTATGACAATATGAAATCACACATGACTTTGACATATATTACGGATCATAAAAAAAAAGCTAGGACACAATTGAACACTTTGAACTGATTAAAATCAACAAAGACTCAAACAAAACAAAAGATAACCTACGACACACACAACAACACCTAAAACAATGTGTTTTTGGAAGGTTTGAAGAAGATTGATGCTATTTGAACCGTTTAAACTCAAGAACACAACAACTAATCGGCACAAAACAATCAAAACATGTAAAAAAATAGTGGTATACGACACGGACAAGCTAAAACAAAGAGAAAGGATCAAGAACTTAGCTCTTGAAGACCAAAGCTCCGATACCAAATGATGGAGGAGCTCCTAGGTGCCTTAGCTTCTTGCGCAAGCTTCAATGGAAGTTGAGCATGATGAAACCTTGAAGCACCAAATAGAACTCCTCATAATGCGAAAGCCATGGAAATGCAAGGAAGGAAGCGTGCAAGGAGGTTGATGGTGAAGTAGATGGTGAAAGCCTTGAAGGAGGTTGGGCCGACCTTCAAGAGAGAGCTTCTAGTTTCTAGAAGAAGAAACTCAATGTGAAACTTGAGGCAATGTGCTGAAATTTGGCAGCATTTCATTACTCAAATCAAGTATACAAGAGATGTTCCTAGACCTCTTATTTCTAGAAGAAAGGATGAGCTACTTAGCTTTCCATGCAAGCTATCTAGGTAGGGTATGGGAGAAGCTAGGTCTAGAAACCCTAGCTTATAAGACAAGCTTCTAAACTATTTTAAACAATTTATACAAATTAGAGGACTTCTCCTTAATACTCTATTTTCTCCAAAGGGATTTCTTCATATTTGTATTTGGGCCCAAGCAGCTGATTAAGCTCAAATAGGATGAGATGGGCCCAATCTTCTGGAAGGCTCTTAATTCTCCCTTTGGCTCTTTGTCCTCTTTATTCGTTGATGAATGTCGTTGGGGCATACTCCATCAAAAGTGGCGCAGGCGTGACTTGAAATCCATGTAGCTTTTGGCCCACTAATGCCTGGCCCAGCTAAAGTGGCAATGGACACGACTTCATATGCGTCCAATTTAATCTTTCGTGGACTCTATTCTACCCACAAAGGTTTTTGATCACTGTCTAGGCTAGCCCAAATAGAACTTTTTAGTTCCCCTAATCTCATGATATGGTTGTTTTATTTATTTCTTTGAAAACAAATGATTCTGGTACCAAAATTGTACCCAAATTGTGTAACAACATTCCAATATTTTATTTACTTCAAATAATAGATATTTGTGAAGGATTCGAATTAGGATTTCAGTGTTATTTACTTGAGATATTTGATTCATTTTTTGGTTAAGAGAATCATAACAAATTATTCTCCCTCGGAGAACCGTTGATCCCACTAAAAGTTAATATATACATATTTGGGTCTGCATTATCTGGGAACCATTTTCATGGATATGTAGATCCTTTTTAATACTCCTTTTATACTAACAACACCCCTTGGGCCTAGGATGAGTCACAAGCCCCCCAACCCCAAGCCGAATAGGCGCAGAGGCTTTATTACGCTCATAACGCTACTCGTAAGGACTATTAAAGTCATTTCAAATGTAACATTTACTGAGGCACCTTTATTCCAAGCTATAATTTTTGTTGAGATATTTTGGTAACATATCTCGAGGTTCTCAAGTGATACATTTATGTAGACTGAATTAGGCCATGTCTCGAAAATCCAAGAATATATTCTTGTATATCGAATTTAGGCTTGTCCCAAAGATCCGGGAAGGCATGCCTTTCGATCATTCTTTTCAATTATTGCTTTCGGTGACGCTTTTCGATCACGTCTTTCGACTTTCATACCATTAGGCTTCTCGGCAATGACTTTCAGCTTCGACATCATTCGACCTTTCGGCTTTGACATCATTGAGCCTTTCGACTTCTTTCTCATGGAGCCTTTCGACTTTTGTATCATCGAGCCTCTCAGCTTTGTATCATCGAGCCTCTCAGCTTCTATATCATAGAGTTTCTTGGCTCCTGGATTCGAGCCTTTCGGCTACTGTATTTGAGTCTTTTGGCTACTATATTTGAGCCTTTTGACTATTGTATTCGAGCCTTTCAACTATTGTAATCTAGCCTTTCGATTACTGTATTCGAGCATTTCGACTATTGTAATCGAGCCTTTTAACTGCTATACTCAAACATGTCGACTACAGTAATAATTGAGCACATTTTATAAAAATTACATCATGCAATCTTGTAAGAAAACACAAATATTTTTTGTTGTGTATTCTTAAATCATCTAACAAACATGTGAGTATAAAATATAAATACATTTTTTTACAAACTTAGCAAGTCTAATTGATAATCTTTTTTTTCATTGTACGGTGTTTTTATCATTTCACATAAGGACATTTTGGTTAATTTGATTGAAAAGTAAAAGTATTTTCAATAACTATTTTCAGTTATTTAAAAAAAATAATTATTTAAATATGTATTTTATGTAACTATTTTTTTTTTCGTATCATACATTTATGTTTATATACATCAGCGGAAATTTATGTTAATTTTTTATTATATATTTTT
>Ga0123340_1003799_pt1 | contig 14184 bp, 2 predicted proteins | sample SirMexnodulemix_FD_89961 | JGI IMG/M metagenome (GOLD analysis project Ga0123340, IMG submission 89961) | Root nodule microbial communities of legume samples collected from Mexico - Siratro Mexico nodule mix | ecosystem: Host-associated > Plants > Roots > Nodule | place: Mexico: Nepantla... | reverse complement strand
TAATTTATTTTTGGGGATTTTAACATACAAGGTACAAATTTTAGGTAGGTTCTAGTTTATATAACTTTTATTTAATTTGGACACAGAATGGGAGGATGATTTGATTGATAAATTGAAAAAATTGATGAAATAAAGAAATAAGTTAATCAATAAGTTGAATATTAGAGACCGTCATTCCATTGACCACAAAAATCAAAAGCGTAATGTATTTAAACTAAAATAAAGTATTTTGAAAACTTAATATAACAAATTCTTTAATAAAAACTTAATTAAAATATTTAAATCGATGAAATCCTTATAACATAATTAAACTTAAATTAAATATATAGAATTTAAAATTAGCATTAATAATTATAATAATATATTATAGAGTCACGTAGATTCGTTTTTATCTATTTTTCTATATAAATTAGTGTATTTGATTGTCTAATTTATTCTGTTAGTATATATTAGTTACCAAACCAAAATATCGTTCAAATCCTAGACAAAAGTAGGTCAAGTGGACCTTAAAAGGATATAAAACAACCTAACGATTCTACTCTATAACATAAGCAAATCATCATTATTTTATTTTATTTTTAGTGCATTACTCTAATTGATACATAGGATTACGACTTTAATTTTTTTTATTTTTTTTATTCGCTTAGCTCTTATGTTATATTTTTAGTATAGTGTATCAGCTTGGTCAACGCTTAATATCAGTATTTTAAATTTTTAAAATTTTTTAGTAGTGTGTTGGCCTGACCAACTTTGAGGATCAATATTTTATTTTATTTTTTTTCTTTAGTGTGTCAGCCAGGTCGACACTTACGCCCATTATTTTAATTATTTTTGTGTTGGCTTGGCTGATACATGAAGACATATTTAATTTTTTTTCTTGGCTTGTTCTTTTTTATTTATTTTTATTAACTTTATGTAACGTGAAGTATTGACTTGACCAACACTTATTTAATTGGTAAAGTAAAAAGGGGTCAGGAAAATCATTTTCACTCACTCGAGGTCTTCTTCTATTTTGGATTTGCATCTCTGTTGAAGGTTGCGAATTGGGTCACTTCAAGCTCAAATTTTTTCTTCTCTCACACACATTTAGCAAGTTTCACCTCTTCATTTTTTGATTTATTGTGATTTGTGATTTTGTTGGCTTATTTTTTCTCTAGCCATAGCAGATCTGAGGTCCATTGCAACAGAGACCTACACTGTTATGTCTTCTAGTAGCCTTGCTTTGTTCATTTGCTTCATTCACGGTTAGATTGAGGAGATTGTAGTTGGTTGGTTCGTTTTGTTTGTCTTCATATGACTTGTGTTGCTTGCTTTTTGGTGATGGACGTTCTTGGACTACTTGTATTATGTTAGTTCTTACTAATAAACCAAAATTTGGGCAAATTAAAAATAATTTTTTGATGATTCCTTCATATGGGTTTCATTTTGATATCTGAATTGATATACATATTGAATAGATAGGTTTGATTTTGGTTTCATTTTTAGAATTTAATTGAATTTTTTGAAATGTGATATCAGGTGCTACTACTCTACTATTCAAATTAAATTAAAACGTTTTTTTTACAACTTTACTCAACATCTGCTTTTGAGTGGGCCAAACCCACTTTACCAATTTTTTTCTTTCTTTTTTTTTAATTTTAGAGTGGATCAAACACATGCATCATATAATTGTTTTTAATTTCACTTAGAGTGGGTTAAATCCATGCAAAAACAGACGCTATTCTTGCTAAAGTGGGCCAAAGTTACGCAAAAGTGAATGCTATTCATGTTTGAGTTGGTCAGACCCACTATAAAGCGAATGCATGAGGCTTTTTTTAACCTTTTGCATCCACTAGACCCATACTTACTAAAATTAATATTAAGTTTTTTCCTCTATGGGTTTGCTAGGTGAACACTACATAAATATGACTTTTATTTTTCCAAGCCCACTTTATGCTTCTAAACACTATTTTGTTTTTCTATACATCTTGCTACGCAGATGCCTTGTTTATTTTTTTTATTCCTTTTGCGTCCTAGAGGCGTTCACTTAGCCTACACCATATTCTGTAAATTAAATCAACTAATAATTGTGTCCGTTTCTCTGACTGACTAAGTCCTGGGTTTAAGTGTTCGCGTCTTAGTCGACACACATCCCACTTATATGTTTACACTTTCAAAAACGATAGTAAGTTGGTTATTAAACTTCTAGATATTGTAGCTTTGTCTACTATAAAAGTTGAATACATGGAAATTATCCAAACATGTAAGGAAGCTATCTAAATTTAGATATTAATAGAAAAAGTTTAGCACAAGTAACAAAATATTGTTATATATTACAACAGTCAAAATGTTTTGAACATTATAATAAATCTTATCTCTTCTTTTAAGATAAATACATTAGTATACTCATCACTTTGTTCAAGAAATAATAAAAGAAAGAAGTATTGATATGTAAAATATTCACATTAATGAAAACTGTTATCACAAAACCAATTAATATGAACAAAGTTATATGAGTTTAATTCTATACTGAAAAGAATAAGCAATATTAATAAAAAAAACTAAAAGATTATCAAATTTTTAATTAATTTGATCAAAATCTTTAAATGCAACAATGTAAGAAAAAAAGTCTCAATGTAAGAAAATTTATTTTGATACTTTTCTTGACATAAAACAAACATAGTTTTTCTTATCAAAACAAGGAAATTTTTTTTTTTTTTTTACATTTCTTTTTTTTTTAAAGAAAAAAAATAAGAAAAATATAACACTTTCTTCTTTAGGTTCTCTCTATAGTTGTTTTTCATATTATTTCTAATAAAGCGTATCATTCTTTCTTTTAGAAAAGTATTGTAATTTTCTCTTAATAATATTTATTGTATGTATTATTTTAGTTGAGTTACTGCCGCTACTGTATCTAACATATACAACTTTTAAAAATTAAATAGAAGTATTGAAAAGTTTAACAGAATTTTAATTATTTAAAGAGTATAAAATTATAATTACATAATATTTTTTATCTAAAAACACAAATTATATTTATATAATAAAGCTTATATGATTATATCCTTTTATATTATCTTTTATTTATAAACTAGTTTATCAACTAATTTACTAAATAATTCTAATAAAAAATAATATAATTTATTATTAGAACCTAAGTTAAAAGTTTTCAACTGGTTAGCTCATCAACTACCAGAACCTTTCATCTAATTTTTGTCAAAGAAATCCTTACTTAGCTGAATCCAAAAAATAAATAAATTATCAATATTTTGATTTTCTTTTTCAAAATGTTTCATTCCTTTTATCTTTCTTAATATAATAATAAATGCACTCCTCGAACTGAAAAATCTCTAACAAAAAAGCCTAACCATTGTCCTTATGTTCAAAATGGAACCCACTTATCCATCTCTTACACTGCCTCATTACCATTTTTATGCTTCTTTTTCCTTATCATTATTCTTTCCCTCTATTTTATTTGTGTGCTTCCATTTTCTTTTGTTTTCAATATTATTTCTCTCTCTACTTTCTAGAAAAATCAAAAACTAGCATCTAAATAGTTGTTTGTAAAAAAGAAAATCTTTAAACTGTCGTGAACTAGTTTTTGACTATTTTTCCAATTTTTATCTATTATAACCGACTTTTTCAATTTTTAATTTGTTTAGCGAGTTTCAAACTAATTCAACTCCAAACTGGTTTTATAGTTAAAATGGAACAAAAATTAGTCAAGTTTACCAATTTTTTCTCGGTTAATATAGTTGATTCGGTTCTTACAACATATAGGCATAATTTGATTACTCTAACAAAAGTACTTTATACAAAATAATTATATCGGAAATGAATTTCAAATGGATTGACTTAAGTCAAATTTTTCACAAGTCATATTTTTCTTGATCTTATCTTAGCTTAATTAACTCATCGTACCAGGTCTAATTGAACTACTTATTATTCTTAAAGTTATATTAATTTTATGAGAAAAAAAAATATCAAATTAAATAGTTATAACAGTGTTCATCTGAAAATTTAGTGACTCCACAAGTTTAGTCTCTTAAACTGAACTAAAGTGACTCAATCCTTTTTATGTATCGTCTGATAGATCAAACCAAGCTAGTTTTAATAACTCTAATTCATAATCAAAATGAAAACATGTTCCTGTTTTGTATCATGATCCACATAATCACATTTATATCATCAAATAAATATGCGATTTCTAACAGTGAAGTTGGAACATAAAACAGAATTTCTGCTTAGTTGTGTTCATGTTGCTTACAAAAAAAACTTTACAACAACCTATGCAGTTCCATCCTGTGTTACTTGAGCACAATTTGATTTTGGAAGGATACAATTAAAAAGGGTATATATATAACTGTACAAGCAAGAGACTTTCATCCGCAAAACCTATACATGGCATATATATATATATTTGGAGGGTTAGAAGAAGCAAGCATCATACTACTAACCGGTTTCACAAATTTCTGCTTCAGATTTGGCCACTGTTTGTAAAATTGAAAGAACACTAGGCCACAAGGAAGATCTCTTTCATCCATTTTGCCTGAAGTTGCAATCCTGCATCTTTAAAAGCATTCCAAGCAGACTGATACAGCCTCTGATCTAGTCTTGTTCCTTCTGTTTTCATGTCCTGTAAGAGTTTCACCAGATCATCAACCTGACCAACTTTAGTGTACACACCAACCATTATACCTGCCATGGCCCTATCAATAAGGCCCCCATTCATTCTATACTCATCAAAAAGTTTCACACAGCTTTCAAACTCTCCTGCCTTATTATAAGCACTGATGATGCTAGTGTAAGTCACCTTATCTGGTGCTACCTTTCTTCTCTTCATTTCTCTCCACAGCTTCTCAAGCTGCTTCAAATTCTTGTCCCTCCCATGCATGTCTATCAAGGAGTTATAGATCCACACATTTGGTTTGCACCCTCTTTCTTTCATCTTAGCTACCAACCTTGTTGCACTTCTCACCCTCCCAGTTCTGCCATACATCACAATCATGCTTGAATAAGCATAAACACATTTATCAAACCCCTTTTGCTCCATTTCTAGAAACACCTCCTCTGCCTTTCTGTATTGCCCTAGACGCCAATATGCATTTATAACTGAAGCATAAGTGACTTGACCTGGTTCATAGCCCTTGGAAACTAGATCTTCAAAAACCTGAACTGCAGCTGAAAACCCTCTTTTCTTGCTAAAGCCATTCACAATAGTACATATTATACAATCAGAAACCTTTACTTCTGCATCATCCATTGCCTTGACAATTTCCAAAGTCTTCTCCAACAAACCTTCATCCACATACATAAGCAGAAGCTTTAAATAGACCTCAGGGTCCTTTATCACTGTTTTGCTTTTGGCTTCTCTAAGAAGTTCCTCAGCCACATCAACCTTGCGCAAACTCGCAAAAGAGTATATCAAGGTGGAGTAAATTGAGTATTCAGAAATCCCCTTCCTAGTCATCTCTCTAAAGTAATCAAGTGCTTCAAAAGCCCTTCCAAACTTCCCCAATGACTCACATAAAATCCCATAAATTTGAGCTAAATATCTTGCTGAACTTCTTAACTTCCTACTTTTAAATTCCTGAAACGATCGAACCACTTTGTCACATTCATTAAGCTTAGAGTAAGCTTCCATAATGTGTAAATAACCTAGAGAATCCAGAAGAATACCAGCGGATTTCATTCTCTCAAAGAGCAGAACAGTGTTCCTAAACATATGCAGCTTATTATAACTTCCCATGGCAGCACTACAAGCTACGAAAGCAACCTTACTATCAGACATAAAAGCATCAAGCAGAACATCAGCAATCCTGAACTTCCTACGGTCAATGCAAAATTTAATCACCCTAGAGCAAGTAGCCCTATCAGGCAACACATGGTAAGCCTTAAAGTCTTCAGAGACTGATAAAAACAAATCCCATTGCTTCGAACTCATCAAGTACCTGATCACATACCTGAGTGTTGATTTGTCAGGCCTAAACTCTGGCCTTTCTTTCAACCTTTGGTAGTAGTCAAACGCAAGTTCCCTTGTTTTTGGATCCTCAAACAACCCACATAAAAAGTGGTTCAAGTTCTCAGCTTCTGGCTTGGAATATTGTTGAACATCAGCAAAGTTAACATCAAAATGGATGATGGGGGTGTTGGAAGGTTCTTCTTCCAAAATGGGTGTGGGAGAAGCTGAGAAATTGACATGGAAGAAGCGGGGGTGAGAAGGTGAGAGAGTGCACCAGGAAGGGAAGTGGGACGTGGGGATGAATGCATGGAGGTGGTGGGAGGTTGTTCTGCAACAATTGGTGCAAGCAAGAGACCATTCTGCAGAACAGGAAATGGCCATGACAGTTGGTGGCTGGAAGAGATGGAAGAGTTTGGTTGAGGATTGTGGTTAAGGTATGAGTACCATACATAGATGTTATGGCATTATCTGAATAGAGATATCTTCTTTGAACATATGTGGAGCAAGTTAGCCACTCAATAGAAAACGTGTGGTGTGGGACAATCTTAAATATTTCACTTCGGATTCCATGATGCCACGTCAATCTTTCCTAGCCATGCCCATATTCCACTGTTTTGTGCACCATAGAATGACATCAGTGTCTTTATGAATGGTCAAGATATATTTAATATATTCTAAACATTAATACAGTAGTTAATATACTCTTTTGTTTTAAAAGACTAGTCGTTTAAGAGAAGTTTTTTTTTCTTTAATTTTATCGTTTTCTCTTCATATTTTGTAGTAAATTAAATAATATTAATGTAACGTAAGAACAGTTTAATTAAATGTAATTATACTCAGCTTGAATATATACTCAATAGCCTTTTTATTTCGTGTAAAAAAAGTTAACCAACTGATACTCAAATGTTTGGAAACTAATTTTTTTTACTATATTTGAATATGTCAATTCAATATAGTAAATACTATTTGACAAACTAAAACTATTTTATTACAATATAATTCAATCGCTTTTCAACTCGTCAAAATGATTTATTTTTCGACTAAATTTTGTATAGACAATGACATTAAACAATGTTGCATCTCACAAAGCATATCATTAGAAATATTTAAGTCGTAAACGTCTTATGTAAAAAAACAAAAAAAATATACGCGCGTAATCGGATAGATAATTATTTTCTCTAATTGTATTTACCTAAAAATACGTTGATGATTATTTTTATTGCCTTCAACAATAATTCAAAACTATCATTCCTCAAGGAAGATAAGTCAAACCAAACATTCAAACACTAGTGACCGATAGCTCATACTAACATCACCTCTGAAGATGGTATATAAGAATCACTGGTTATGAAGGAGCAAATTCGCATTTTCTCTCAAGACCTCACCCTAAATTCCGGAACCAAGCTACAGGGATTAGATTAATCACTTCGTCACACCTGAGGCAAACGTCACCCAGGTATGCATTCTTTGATCTTCAAATCACATAATATATAGAAAACAAGTACTGAACTGGTAATGCTTGCTTCTTTTTACGTTTTTTCGAGTAATTGTAATGGCAACCCTAAACCCTAAACAGTTTTCACCACTCAAATTTGTTAGGGACAGAAAGTCCGACTCCAAGTGAAATTTGAAAGATCAAACAAATGAAGAACCGAATCTAGCTTCACTAAAGAAATGGAAGTATGATATATTGCAAGTTAATACGACATAGAACATGAAAGGAACAATAAAATTTACGAACTCGTAGCAGTTTAAAACACTATTTATACAAGATAACACTATCCCCTTCTCCCAACTATCCATACTGTCCTAGGACCAAAGCTTAACACCTAAGATAAGTGATAACACTGATCAATAGGATTGAGAATACATGAAATATATCACGTTCCATGATACAAGCTTTGACACCGTTACATTGAAGACTGACTTGTCTATACTCTAAAAAATTACCGTGGACTTTGATAATATCATCCAACAAAATAGTGAATACTGATAATTCCCTCTTTTCAGCGAATTGGGTGATATTGCGTGATACCACGCTTAGGTGGAAGCTTCCTCAAAGAAGACCAAAGAAGAAGGCACTATTTCCACCAGCTGCAACAAAAAATAGGAAAACAGAAAAAAATATAGGCACAGGATATGTGAGCCTTCATCAAACAGCTTGAAAAAAAAAGGAAACCGGACGAGTATATAAACCAGACACAACTAAAGCAATGATAAATGGTATAGCATTAGCATAATAATTAGAAAACATTAAGGAGCCTAGTGGCATCTCTGTTGGAGGAAAGGGAGATGATGTTCAAATTTGGGATCCAATCACCTCACACACCATTTGCCCACCTATATTTCCCTCCTATCTACCTTACCAATAATTAAGAAGAAATGGTAAGGAGTATAGTAGTATAAATACCAGAATAAAGGAAGCAAAGAACACAAATAACTTACCAGGTAATAAATAAAGTTTAGAATAGGATGATCCAAGACATCAAGGTCCGCATCTTTATCAAATGCATTAAAGCACATCTGATACAAAAAGATGTAATCAAACGCAATTTAGAAACCAAGCAAACAGAAATCGCTAAGAATTAAAAATAAAAAGGGGCTCACCATAATGCATCTGACAAGGAAGCATAAAAAGCATATGGTTGTCACATAGCCGACCTACAATAGAAGCATCATGTTGATCGTCAGAATATCTGCAAAATATCCATCTAGTATTGCGTCATATTATTATTCAGAGTCTATATTATGTCTTTCTCCTTTCTTTTTCGTCTCTCCTTTTCATTGTATATGTATAATTTTAACATGATATCTTAGTATCATCCAACATGATTTGGTCCTGACAGTAGTTGGCTTATGAGTTTAACACCTGAAATTCCTGATTCTTTATTCCTATGATTCTCTTAGCGAAAGTTTATACTTCTACTCTACCCACTATTGTTTAACTTCTTCCTGGAAAAAGAAAATTATTTTCCAAAAGTGTCTATCCTCTATCTCTTTAACAAACCCTAACTGCAGTGCTAGCTGGTAGTAAAGTTTTCTCAATCATGCCTCAGTTCTGGCATTCTCTTTCTTCTCAATGCCTAAGTTTAATTGCACTCTGAACTGCATATTCCCACTCCTCACTAACAACTCGTTATTATTAATTATAGTTTTCTAAATTACACTTCCTAACTAATTTATAATTCATGTGAATTTTAATTATATAAATACACACAAAATATTTTTTGTCTATCAATGCACCACAATGAACTATTTATATTTAATTTTCGTTCATATGATTTAAATTGCCTTTCGTCTTTTTTCTGGTTACCTCGCTAGAATCATTTTATGATCTAATATCTCTAAACTTAAGGTGATTAATCATATCAAGACATTTCATAAGTATATTTCCTAATAGCTGATGGAATGTCAAAATATTTCATCACCAAATTGCATACCTCTTGCAGCTTCTTACGTCGCCCTTTGGATTCAACAGGAAAGCGTTGAAGCATTAAGAACAGTCTGTAAAATGTCAAAAAGGGGTTGCAGGAATCAGAAAAGGAAGCAAGAAGGTAATACATACGGCATGTAAAAACACAAGTGTATATTGACACAATTCAAATTTTCAATTTAAGTGCATAAGTTTAAAGTGCTAGATTTAGACTCCTTGTCTGCCTTACAAAAATTATTTTTTAAGTAAGAAGAGACTTCATTAGAGAACAAGACAAGGAGAAACAGGAGGATAAGTTACACAAGTAAACAGAAAAGCAAATTCATATAGCAAGCCACTATAGCTCAAAAAGTATGTTCTTTAAAAAAACATGGATAGAGCACTAGATAAGCCATAATGTGAACAAGAAACAAAACAAATAGTCTAGAGAAAATATGCATCTAAAATATGAATTTTTAACTAGCATTGATCACGAAGTTGGTTCTGATTTGAATCATGTACAGTCGCTAAGTAGCTTGGTAAAGAGAAATGCCATAATCTGTTTCCCATTTAGTATCAAAATTCCAAGACAGCCAGCCCAAACATCCCTCTGTAGGATTGTGATTCAGCATCATAGGTCGCAAGTAAAAATTATGATAACTTTCTGCTAACACATTGGAAACAAAATACAGTTCGAAATTTTCAAAATCTCAGAAAGCCACTCACAGCGCTGTCCAAATCAGGGTAATATAAAAAATGACCGTGACTAACTAAAGACAAAATTAGCATCCTTCAACTTGTTAAGCTGGTTTAATGTTTATTTTCAAAAGATCTGTCAGTTTCAATAAATTTCTAGTTTGAATATAAATTAACCATACTAGTTTTTCCACATTTTCAAATTGTATCTGTTTCTTTATCTTCCCATAAACTGAAAATATATTCTGAATTCTTTGGGTAATTTGTTAATGCCGCTTTCCAGCCAGTTAATTTTAAAGCCTTTGGTGAAAGTAAAGAGTCCAATATTTTGTAGTGTAAAAGCATATACAATTCTTTGGTGTGATACAACCTAAGACGATTTTAGTGATATGAGAAAACCATTGGAAGCCCAAACAATAAAAGCTGACCAGATGGAGGATAGTCAACTAATAGAGACTGAATAACATTGGGTAGTACTCTTGGTGAACCCATTAAAAAGGACAGATCTAAACTAACAGTCTTCCTAAACACTTGGTATTGAATTGACCAAAATGGCATAATTTGATCTGTCCGAACGAACTAAAAAAAATTAGTTGTTTTTAACTAGTTATTATTGTAACTTGAGTTTTCTTGATAAGAGCATTTCAAGGGATATCCACATTTCATAAGACATTATGCATTGCAGTACAAACTCACAACACAGTAAATATCACGAGTAAGACATTGTCTTTGCTAAGACATCTGCTTACAGGGACCACAGCAGGTATAGAAACAATTCACTACAAGAAGTTATTGTACTGATAGTTAATATTCCTAACACCACATCAATCAAAACATCACATCACATGACAAACATCATGTCATTTATCAAACGCTACAGTTATTAGCATCCCTTTTGTCCTTCTTGGTGGATGTCTTGGTTATATTTATATTCCTACCACCTCAATGAACTAGGACTCTACAACTATCAGGAATTTTGAGAAAGACTGGATCCCAAATAAATAAAAAAATTGTTGGAGATCTCATATCGATCAGAGATATGATCCAATTATAGTATATAAGTAAGATGCAAACATCACTTTATAAGTCAGTTTTTTATGGTTGATTATGGCTTAAAGTTCACATTTTAAAATGATATCAAAGTCTATCGTAACGAGATTTGTTGGACCTATCATGTCATCCTCTATTGGAAACCCCTTTATTTCCACACTAGAGATATCCAATCATTAGCGTGTGGGTGTGCATTGGAAATCCTATATTAACTAGAGATATAATCAAATTATAGTATATAAGATGATGCAAACATGACCTTAAAAGATGGTTTTGTGAGACTTAATTAGGCTTAAAGTCCACTTTTTCGGAAGACACAAAGCTACAATTTAATCTTGGAATTGAAACTAAGTCATTTGTGAACAAGATCTCCAAACATGCACCACAAATTATTTAATTTGAATGAAGAGCCCTAACATACTTACAACAGAATTTTCATTAACCAAAACCCCCCACCCCAAAACAAAAGCCCATTTAGCACCATTTGAATTTCATCAGTCCAGAAAGGCTGCACAAATCAACCAGGAGCAAAAACCAAGACAAATAATCTTCATGTTTACTACTTCAAGGAGTTGTTATTCTACTTCATTTTTTTCCTCTTCAGAAACAACATTCCCAACTCGATGGATGGCATGTAGTAAATAAAACACAATAATTTCATTCCAAGTTACACTAAATTGAGTCTGATATGAATACAGATAAAGTACCTTCCACCATAGAGAAGAAAGCCAATGGCTGCAAACAAAGAGACCCCTATTGCAACATATTATATACATCAGCAAAAACTGATAAAAGTCACAATCAATAGAAATGACAAACCTAAGTCCAGTATAGACAAACCTGCAAAGAACACCTTAGAAAGAATGAGCAGTCCAGTGATAGGTTTCCACCACAATATTAACCATAAAGTAATCTGATACAAATTGACCAAAAATCAAGTTGGGTCAAATTCAACAAACTCAAAACTAACAGAACCTAAAACTTTCAATGCATATGAACTAATGACAGAAAAGATAGATACATTGAATATTAATGTTAATTACCATCAACTGATAGAACCCCTAATAAAATATCTAAGGTATATGTGAGGAGAGGGAAAAGGTGCAATGCACCTGATCATAATTACTGAGAGACTAGTCTACCAAACTGTCAAGTTGGCAGTAGTGGTACAGGGTGTGTCTGAATTTGTATGGTAAAGTGAGGGTATTCGGGAGGAGGGAAGTGAAGTGACATAGGCTGGAAACTTGGGCTTGGGAGGGAGCTTGGACCTCTCGCATCTGTGCAGATTATCATTTCACTACATATTTTTTCCTCGCTTCTTGTATTTCCGATACCAGCTCTATTATCATCTCGATACTGGCTAATCCCTCTAGATCCACACATTAAGCAAAGTTGTGAAGTTGCCACCAATCACAACTATGGACAAGTAAACCACTAGTGGACCATAAAACAGATGCACTGAAACAACCTCCAAGATTATAATCGTTGTAAAAAAGTTATTACCAGTTAGGTCCACCAAAAGAAACAAATGAACCTTATTGTTTTGACAATTGTTGGCAAAGAAACCCTCCTTACATTCACTGCATGATCAAACAAAGAGCATACGTAGGCATCTCCCGACTCAGGAAGGTAGAAATAAGCCAAAAGGCATTTGTTCATGATAGGGACTTGGTTATTTTAGAATGCCTGTCTAACATCGAGCAGTATAAGAAACTTTACTTGGTCATTCCCCCTTAACAACAAGCTTTTAAGAGAGGGTTCCCAAAGTGCTTGGATGTTATCAATTGGCATCAGAGTCAGTTGCTGATATCTCAGAAAGGGTTATGTACAGAGGGGTCTGATCAGTAGAGGGTTTTAATCAACAAAAGAGTTGAGTAAACTGTAACCAAGTAAAGTATCGTAGAGTGAGCCATAGAGACATGCTCAAAGGGAATTGCTATGGTAGAAACTTGGGTACTATGGGATGCCTAGCTCTCTTATCGATTAATACAAGATGTTCACTATACTAATGAAGTGTCTTGTTCTACCCCCTTAGCAGCTAGGTTTTAAGGGAGGACTCTCCAATTGCTAGGGTGCTTATCATATCAGCTCATTTCTTCACCTCAACAAGTTAAAGTGGTAGCCTGTCATTTTTCACTATGTTTAGTTGACAACCCTCGACCAAAGACAAAAGAGAGAACAACGAAGCATTTGAATATCCCCCTAGTCCCTTCAACTTCCAAATTCAGAACTTAAAGAGAACTTCCAAAAACCAAAATAGTAGCTGAAGAACCTCAACATAGAGATCGTGTTGGAAGTGAGTGGAGCAACCTAGTGACCCCCCTTACATGCAGCAGCTTGATTCATCATGTTGATGCAAAAGCTCGGAGCTAAAAGATTTGATGCTTCTAACCACCTTGTTCCAAATACCTATGATTTGATTTGAGTGTTTAATGCTGTAATTGATGTTTGTTATTGTGTAAATGGTTCTGTTGTTGATCATGCAAAGATTGTGTAAAGGAATAAATTTAAATTGCTTTGTTAAAGGTTCAGTGGGAAAGAAAGATTTTGATGAACTTTAATCAATTAAAATGTTCTTCAAGATGCTAGAAAAGCAAGAACCTCTTAATCGATTAAGATCATTTTAAGAAAAAATAAGAATATTTTCGAACATCTAAGGAGAGCTCTATATACGAGAAGAACAATTTTTTCTTGGTTCCTTCAAAAGATCAAAAGATTGAAGATCATTGATTAAAGAATCATCTTGCACGTCACCTTTGTGTCTTTCTTTTATGTTTCACTTCCAAGAGTTTGTCTAGGTAGTTTTTTTCTTTTTACTACTTTCTTTGGTGTGTAAATTCTTCGTCAGGCTGGTCAAGGTGGTTCTTATAATAGGGTTTCACGAGATGTTTCATACTAGTTTTCTTGTGAGAATCTTGTAAAACTTTGAATGTTAGTGAGTTGGTCTAATCAAGGTAATTAGACAACTGTTTCATACTAGTTTTCTTGAGAGAATCTTGTAAAATGTTAGTGAATTGATCTAATGAACTATCTTGTGAGAGTGAACCCCCTGTATACGTTCTTGATGTTGCTTTTTTTTTTTTTT
>Ga0123340_1003795_pt1 | contig 14191 bp, 5 predicted proteins | sample SirMexnodulemix_FD_89961 | JGI IMG/M metagenome (GOLD analysis project Ga0123340, IMG submission 89961) | Root nodule microbial communities of legume samples collected from Mexico - Siratro Mexico nodule mix | ecosystem: Host-associated > Plants > Roots > Nodule | place: Mexico: Nepantla... | reverse complement strand
CATTTGATATTTATAATTTCTTTCTTGATATTTTACATTAAAAAAAATTCTATCATTTTGACATTTGATAATATCATTTTTTTCTTTGTTGTGATTTTTATTTTTTTATAAAAAATTATTTAGTTAATATTTAGGATTGTAAAGAGATGGGTATTTGCACAGACATAGAGATGAAACAAAAAAATTCATACTCATTGTGTGTGGATGGGGATAAGAGTAGAAGTAAAGATCAATTTTTACTTTGGGATAAGATAGTAAACCCACATTGGTCCCACCCCATTACTATCCCTAATATCAACTCCGTCCCCAAAATCCTAATACATATTCTATAAAATAAATTACATTAAAATTATATTAAACATGTAAATAATAAATGACAAGTTCTTACCACAACAAGATACTTTATTTCACTATCATCTTCATCCTGCCACCTTGAACATTTGTGTGTGCTTCTAATGGTATCACTACCAATGGAATGATATATGGTTACGAGACACAACAAAATCAATCCATATATCTTAGAATGCAAGATCTGATATGAAAGACCACAACCACATCTTGCACAACAAACTCTTGAAAACATAACCACCAACAACCTACTTTTGTTGTTGATGATTTTCCATCTCTAATTATAGAAAGATGATGTAGTATAATCTACTTATATCCATATTGTTGTAGACAGGTTCAGACAAGTGCAACTATCTCCATGTGCCCAACTTAATATACTTTTGAAACAACAAGATTTATTTAAATGAGTGAACCTCTTTGTGATCGTTGTATGGGGTAAATCAGATGATGACGAATATAATATTATCTAATTAAAATTAGACTATTCCAAACACAAATAGTCCTTCAACTTTATATCTCATTTAGAAACTACCTGTTTCAAGCCTATGGTTGGAAAGTACTCATAAATCCACACCTCTATGGTATCATGTTTAAGAAATTCAATGTAGTATACTATATGTTGACAAATGTAATCATGTTTCATATAGTAAAACATCCGTAAAAATTAACATACAACAAAGTTGCATACCATGCGAGTTTATTCATGTTTGTATAGCTAGTATCACCTAATTACTCATACATATGGGTTAGTGCAACTACCGTCCAATCATATCCTCCAATCAGGCGTAATTTATAAACAATCCCTTGTATGACACTAACTGAGGTGTCATTTTTATATGCAAAAATGATGTAACTCACCAAGTGAAACAAATAAGCTTATGTAGTAATAATCCATTACTTGTTACTACATAAACCTCTCTTAGCCAGTTTAAATGCACGTGACCACCCCTAACTACCACAACACAATCAATATGGAATGTCCCTACTAACAACTTCGTCACCCAATTATGTCTACAGTTACATAAATATACAATTGACCCATTATAAATAAGTGCAACAAGTTAAATATATAAAGTATGATGATCATCTTAGCTATGAATAAAAGAAGAATTTGTATCACTATCTCACCCCTCAACAAAGATAAAACTTATTCATTTGTATCATGCATAACTTTTATATGTTTATTTGGAAGTCCTACCCTATTCATTTTCTTATTATATTTTCTTATTATAAGATAAGAACTTTAGTTTTTCTTATTATAAGATAAGAACTTTAATTTGCCATGATCCTATAAAAGTCAATAAATACCAGTTTAATATTTAAAATTCATAACTTTATATAACATAATATATGTCAATATAACTATTTACTACTTCATCTCATAGCTGACGAGCTATATGTCCCTCACAATTAGGGAATGATGACGTATTCATTGACCCTCTTGGATTGCCATCATCCTCTTTATAAGACTCAGACTACAATGTTATCTCTTTGCTTGATAATCTTCACTAATATCACTAAAACCTCCATTTTCTTCGTTCTATAGAACCATCTCTTCTAATTTTAACCAAATTATCAGCAAATACACCAAGAAAAGTAAGAATATAAAACTATTAAACACCTAATACAAAGCAACCATTAAAAACTTCAAAACCCAATTCATAACTATATTCCAAAATGTATATTTCAGAAAGGTTATTCTGAAACACCTTTTCAGAATATTCATTTTAGAATACATTCTCGGATAGTGTGTTCCAAAACATATCATGTAATAGACATTTTAAAATGGTCATTCCAAAACACCTTTCTAATAGAACACTTTTCCATATAATACTTTCTGAAACATGTTTCTAGAATTGTGTTTATGGATTCATGTTCTGGAATGGACGTTTTAGAGAGTTCGTTTAAAAAATAACCATTCCAATACGTATTTTGTTATCCACCCTTTCCTTGAGAATTCCAAAATACTCATTCTGAAAAGTTTAGAAAAAGGTTACCTACAGTGGCGGTGACAAACTTCATGGCGAAGAAGACAACCTGGTGCTTTTCTATGGCAAAGAAGACAACCTGGTGCTTTTCTATGGCAAAGAAGCGATGAAGGAGAAGGGAGAAAAGGTAGACTTATTGTATGAAACCCGTAAGGGCATTTCTGACCTTTTGCATAACCTACGGGAATGCAGTTAGCAAACAACGGGTGCAGGAAGCAAAAGCCCAACTGAAATGAAGTATAGTGTTTACGAATAAAAAATAATTAAACGTGAATTATAGAAAAAATCTACTAACAATCACGTTAAACTTGCTCTCACGATGTTAAAACTTGGAGTAAAAAGAATTGCTTAAAAAAAATGTCAATAAACTTATTTGCTAATTTTTTCCATATTGGGACAAAAAATAAACAATTTACCAACAGCAAAAAAAGAAACATATCTTTATCTTACTTTTGGTTGCACTTGCATTATCATTTCCAAGAACTGTAACCAAACTATTCACATTACACAATAATTTACTTCAAATATAGTTCAAACTACTACCAGACATGAAAGCTTAGTATTAACAGAAAAAGAAAAAAACCAATAGATTTTAATCTTACTTCTGGTTCCATTTACATTATGCATCTGCAAATTTATCACCAAACTATAAACACTACACAACCCTTTCCTTCAAACCGACTACAACGACAAAATCTGATCAAATTCCTCAACTACACACAAATAAATGTTTCTCTCACATTCAAGAGCTGCACAAACTGCTACACATTACATATTTCATAGAGGGTTCTCACCAGGCAGATAAGAAGGAGAGCCACCCTCAACCTGGTTTTTCTTCCTATGGAAGATGCCACTAATATTAGGCAAGAGGGTCTTTTTTGAAACTGAAACCTTCTCCTTTTCAAACTTCCTCACCTCCACTGTTGTATGAGGAGGATTCTGCTTTTGAATCCTGTAGTGCTGAGGAGATGATTCTGTTGACACCTGTGTTTCAGCCAAAATTCGGGATGCGGCTTCTGCGGCCTTTTTCTGCTCTCTCTCACGCCATCTTCGGAGTTCACTCTCCACTGCCTTTTTTGCTGCTTCAGCCATTTCAGCCTTTTTCAGAGCCTCTTGTGTTGCAGCCTTGATATCCTCAATCTCCTTCTGAGTTGTCTCTAACCTTTTGAGAGCCTCATTTTCACTAGCCTTCACAGCTTCAACCTGTGCCTTGGCAGCAGCCACTTTCATGTCTGCTAATTTGTCAGACTCCTCAACTTTATGGCTTAACGAGTCAAACTCCTCTTTTGAGATTGTAATCACAGCACCAGATTCAGATGTGGATGCACGAGCAGCAGTAGTTCTTTCTGTTAACACTGTAATCTGATCGAGAGCTCTTTTCTCGGCTGCCTTTGCTGCTTCTGCTTCTTCCAGTGCCACTTTAAGCTTTTTCTCTGCTTCTGCTAATGCAAGTACGGTAACTTCAGCTTCCTTCTTCAAATCTGCTGTTTTTTTCTTCATATCGTCTGCTTCCCGCCTTGCATTTTCAGTTTCAGATGTCAGCTGGCTAAGCGTCAACATCATTTCCTCAGATACACCTCTAACTTTAGATTCTTCTGACATGCAGGCTTCAAGCTCAGACTTGCTTTTGCGGAGCTTGACATGCAGATTCCCAACAATGGATTCAGTTTCAGATTCCTTCTCCTTCAACTCAGAATGTTCTTTCTTTACATTCTCCAGTTCCACCTTGAGAGATTCCACTAAGCTTTTAAGAGAGCTTTCCTCATCTGCTACTTTCTGAAGTGATTCCTTAGCATCATCAAGCTCCAAAGTGACACTTTTCACAGAGTCCAAGTCCGATGTCCTTTTATTTTCCATTTCCTTTTGCAGAGCCCCAATTTCACTCATTCTCTCCTCCAGCTGCATTTCAAGATTCTTGGAAAGCTCAGGACTGAATTCCTTCTTTAAAGCAAGCAGTTTCATTTCAGATTGTTCCAGGGTAGCTTTATAGGATTGTCTTAGAACATCTTTCTCAGCCAAAATCATTGCTTGTTGTTGATGTGCTACGATAGATGCAAGCTTTGCTTGCTCAATTGACTCCTTTACAGATAAAATTTCTTTAGAAAGCTCAGATGCTCTTTCTGTGTTTTCCTTCAATGCATCTCCAGCTTCTGCTGCTTGCTTGAAAGCAGACTTTCTTGCATCCAAGGATGAATCATACTCTTGTCGAGTCTTGCTCAATACTTGCTTTGCTGCATCAAGTTCTGTCATGACAGATGCATACCTTTTTACTGCAGAATCCAATTCTTCCTTCCAAGCACCATCTGTCACGTCAGGGATACCATACTTTTCTTCTGCAAGTTGTTTTGCCTGACTCTTTGCAGCTTCGGTAGTCTTGATTGCAAACTCCCTAGAATCACCAATAACTTTTATCTTCTGTGTCAGATCCTCAACTGTCCTTTTAGCCCTTTCAAGCTCCACAAGAGCTTGAGCCTTGGTAGTTTCAGCATTCTTTACTTGTTCCCTTAACTTGTTCAGCTCTTTTTGGGCTACATGAAGTTGTGTCTCCTTGGCCAATACTCTCTAGTGAAAGAACAAACTTGTAAATTGCAAATTGAAAAGGACAGAATTCAATGAAATCTAATCTTGAAAGAAGGAGATAGAAACTTATTATTGGATAACCTAATTTAGTGGTCAGAAGTTAGATCAGCTGGTGTTGTGTAGCTAGAACATAGTGGTGTACAACTAAAACAGATTGCCATGGTAATTGACTATCTAAAATGGGGAATATAGATTTGCATAATGTTACATAGAAAATGAAATGTTGCCCTTGGGTATATTGAAACTTATACAATTCATTCTTGCACAAGAGATGCCATCTTAAATGATAAACACAACATCTTCCTGTATTCAGATCTTTAAAAAAAAACTGGACAAAAGCTTATAATTTTGTAGTGTACTTTTAATATCTTTCAACCATTAACATTGTTGAGAAACCTGGAATTCTTGTTTCAGATTCCCATATGTTATATATATGTGTACACAAATTTTCAGTAGAACCATTTTAGGAACCTGATTTATCCACCAAACCATTTATGTAGTCAAGCTGAGAATAATCATTGTTTAAATAAAGCTAAACTATTGAAAATGCTATCAGAAAACTCAAAGTAGTTAAAACTGAAAGGTGTTAACACTCTCAAAACAAAAGGTTTGTAAAAAGAAGCACAGGGTCTTCACTTTTCAGGGGGAAAAAGTGAGTAGAAAAAGGGAAATTCAATGACTTAATATATTCTAAATTTTGAAAGTCTACTGTTAGACACGTGAACATAAGGATGACACCATGAAGAGTATTGAGAATGGGGTAAGCAGCCACTTCAGTTCCTGAAAGTGGGAGGCACTGTCATATTAGTCCTGAAAGAAAATGTTAAATAAGTCCCTAAATTTAACAATCTAAAGTCATTTTAGTTCTTAAATATATTTAATTTTATCACTTTAATAACACAATTTTTTGAATTTTGGCCAAATATGATTGTCGATTTCACTTTTAAGAACTTTCTTTTCATTTCATTCAGTTCAGAGACTAATGTAACCACACCTTACAAGTTTAGGACCAAAGTGATCGTTTACACATTCACAATGTTCATTCTATCAAGCCACAGCATTACAGAACGATGATGGCACTGATAGAAGGAGATGAAGGATTTGAGGATGTGTGTATGCGTAAGGGGAAGAAATAGAGCGTTAAGCATGATATGAGTATGGTTTTGGGGCCTCTGGTCATAAAGGTTTGCTTACGTTCTATGACTTATTCCGTTCAAGTTTTTTTATAGAGAGAAAGAGGGAGGATACCCTTGTATGCAGAACTGAAACTTATACCATAGTTTTATCAGTGCAGAGAAAATTTCCAGAGGTGCTCAATAAAATTGGGTCTGCATTTTCAAGTCAATAAGGACAACTAGTCGGCATTGTTATAGAGTGAAGTCCCTCCTTGCAATGGAGAGAAACTCAGGACAATAAAATAGTGTAAAACTTTTAAGTAAACCGGGTAAATATCTGCTCCATCAAATGCATATAATCAATCTTTCATAATTCTTTTTCTCCTCTTATTAATTAAAGTGTTAAAAAGACTACCTTGAAAATCATACAATGTTTATGCAACACCATGCAACTCTCAATGTAACATGGTTGTGGTAGAGAACACATACAAGTACAAAAAGAACAACTACCTCAGCAGAATAAGGTTTTGCCTTCTTAATCATTGGTTTTTCACCAGAGAAAGCACCTTCACCAAATAGTGAGACAGCATCTTTAACAGACTGAAAAGGTGCGCTGGTGTCAATCTCTCCAACCTCAGGTTTTGGATTAGGAGACTCAGTAGCACTTTGCCGGATTTTTGCTACCATTGTGTCTTATAATATTAAGTAGTTTGAAACCAACCTGTTGCAAACAACAAGTTAGCAGAAAGATATTAAGATAAATGAGCTAGAAAATTATAAACGTCAAAAAAAAAAAAAAAAAAAAAAAAAAAATTTAAAAAAAAAAAAATAAAAAAAAAAAAAAAAAAAAAAAAAAAAAAAATCCGTATTTTAAGAATTTCTAGTCACACAGACAAAAGAAGACCAGTAGAAAACCAAGTTAAAGAAGCAAAATTCCATATACCAAAAATCTATCACAACAACTTTGTGATGGGCACAAGATCATTCTCCACCAAGTGGAAAAAGTAAAAACTTAATGTTGTGCAGTGTCAAGAATCAAGAGACATGATAGAACCCTAAAATCAGTAATACAACCGGAACATGGGTATATTGAAACAGTAAGATTCCCTCTCAAAATACTTTTGAGTTTTGAACTGTCATTATCAATAGCTTATTTTGGATTAAACTCCAACAGCCTTCAAGATTCCAGAATACCTCCCAGTTCCATCGAATTAGAACCTTAAAAAAAAAAACATACTCCTCACATAACAACCAACTTTTATCCACACTAGAAACCCCTCAATGCATAAGTATAAACAAACCAAAGAATCAAGCATATTGCACAATGCATGTTAAGAGTCCATTCACAGAACCAAAATGAATTGAGGAGTATGCAGTGCAAATAGGCTCCACACACAAAATGCAAAGATTTCAGGCAATCCAATACATGCAAAAAAATACTACCGCAACACTTCAAAATCCACAATCAACTTTCTTTCCAGAGGGTTTTCCAGTCCAAACAACCCGCTTCAGAATAAAAAGACCAGAAAAAAAAATTATCGAAAAATTATTTTCCAAAAACATGAACAGAAGTTTGTCCGACCTACACGGCAGACTGGAGAACATTGCAATTCAAAAGCCCCTCAAGTCGCTCAAAACGACCCGAAAAGGACAGAAAAACATCATCAACGCCGCAAACAGAGCACGAATCGAAACGACAGCCAACGAAACAAAAAAGCGACGAACGACAAAAACAAACGAAAAAACCGAAAGCAGCTTCTCCAAACAATTCAAAAAAACCCAGAATCGCAAAACCAACAAAGCCTCCACCTTCACAATATCCCAAATGAAATTCGCAAAAAAAAGCAAAAAAAGAAGAAATAAAACCTCACCTCCCACGGCCTCTTCACAAAGCTGACTCCGAAAATTTGGAAAAGTTCCGATATTGAATCCCTCCAGAGAGAGAAAGCGAAAGGTATTAGAGAGAGAAAGTGATGGGTGGGTTTGAAAAATCCGAAAGCTGTTCAAGACAAATTTTTTGTTTCAGCTGTAGTCAAGTTCAAAGAGATGAGAGTGCGGAATCCCGTGCACCCGTTCGCATTTTAAGACTCTCCCTTCTCCTCTCAGAGCGTTGTACCCCTGTTCTTTTTCGTGAAATGACTCTTTTGTCCTTGTGGCATGGCTCGAGGGTTCGCCACGTCATCGGTGGCACCGTCCAAGAAAACACCCTCAGGTGACGATGACCCCAATAGGACAACGAAAGAGATGGTGAGAGAAATAAACGTTTTAGACAGCAAAAAGGCAAATTATTTTTTCTTTTTTTTTTTTTCATTCCTTGTTTTTCTAATTTTGTCTCCAATAATTGAGAGAAAATAGATTAAAGTAGAAAAGAAAAAAAAAGTACAAGAAAATCAATCAAACAAAGCCTCAAATTCTTACACATGTTAATCTCACAAGTTTAATTTTTTTAACCTACATTTTGTGTGACATGTGATATCTTAATGTTAGGGTTATTAGGTAGTTGTTGGTGAAGTACTTGGAAGCATTTGTTTTGTAGTTTATAGTTTTTGTATTCTTTTTGAATTAGGGTTCTTTGGGTGCCGAAAGGTGAAACCTTACATGATAACATGATATTATACAATTCATACATCGCTTTCTGATCTCTGATGAAGCTATTTGTGGGGTTTGGATAGTGCCATATTGCCCTACAATTGGATTTTGTAGGACGTTAAACCCTATACTATTCTCACACTTCCTTTATTATTGTTGTTTCTTTCCCCCATCTCCTTATCATCATGAGCATGCCCTCAAAAAATAATTACTATGTCCCATCATTTTGTCATTATGGTTATTCCTTTGCCTTTTCTTTTTCTTAAATTGCTTTTGTTTATAAGTACCACTCCAAAAACATGTGCAGAGAAGAACAAAAGTCTCTCTTTTTATGCTGTAAAATACTATCTATCATCAAATGTTTTTTCATGCAAATGTTAATATTTGATAGAATAAAAAATTGTAAGTAAAAGGTGAAATTTAAAAGTAGAATAAAATTTTCACTAGTGTAATAATGTACGTTAGATACATTATTACCTGTGTTGAATTCTCCTACACTAGACTCAAGGCTTTTTTAGATCAATAATAGTATATTTTGATATATTTAGAGAATGACTTTGTTTTGAAGTATCATAACTTAATTACCACCACTTGTCTTTAATGTTAACTTTTATTCAATGTTTAAAACCGTGGGCCAACACGTGGGTTGGTTAGTAAGCCTATTCCTAGACAAATTCTTTCTTTGTTGTATCCTCTTTATGCATCTTCATAAAAAAAAAAAAAATTCAAATTACTCATCTCCAATGATCAAAATGACCTTGAGGTGTCATTTACAAAATAAAATGACAATCGGATGATACTCTATCCGGTTCATAAACTTTCAAATTGATAATGTCGTTATTCACCGTCGAATATCACTCAAATCATCAAATTAACCACTCAACTCTATAATACATTTTACAAATTCCTCATAAACATACAAAATTACTTACCTACAATTTTATTGAAACTTTAATTGAAAATTCCAAAAAAATAACCTCCTAGAACAGTGGTGGGTAAAAAAAATGTTTCGGGGACAAGGTTACGAAGATGAATGAATGAAAGATAATGCTGACTTTTTCAATTTTTAAGTAAGACTATATGAGTAATTTCATATTGACTATGGAGGTGTAGGAAGAGAGTATGGAAATGGAGGAAAAATTCAAATTCCTATATCGATTCTTAAAAATGTTTTCAAAAGATAATTACTTTATGTATTTTTATGATTTTTTTTCATGCACCTCCATGGATGGAGTGTGTAAAAAAAAATTATCTTGAGTAAAATTATATGCGTCACTTAATTTTATGTGATCTACCTAAAATAGCTCAATTTTATTGATTTTTTTAATTGTAGTTGTTATCTACTGTCACCATTATTAATTGTTGTGACTTACTATTGTAGGTGTTGTTATAAGTGATGAAGTTGTTTTACTATTATTGTAGGTGTTGTTATAAGTGATGAAGGTGTTGAAAAATCATATTTTGATTTATATTCTTTTGTATTTATGTTGTGGATGATACATTGGGTTACTTTGTATCGTAAAATTTGGGAAGTAACAATCCGCAATATTAATTTTAACTTATAAAAGTTAATTTAAAAAGAAATCTGTTCTAAATATTTTTATAGAGAACTAATCTAAATGTTGTTGTTAAGTTAACGAAAAGAATCTAACTTATCATATAATTCTTAAAATTTATTTTTAATGACTATGAATGTTATAAAACAGTATTAACAATTTTACTCTTGTAATTATATAGAAGAAAATTATTCTCATTTTTATATTAAAAATAAAAATGTTTTCATGTATAGTTTTTCATTCATTCTTCTGCTTTTTAAAATATTTTCTATGTGGTGTGTTGTGCTACAGCATTGTTTAGACCCTGTTAAATAAGTAGTGGAAGAAGCTAATTATTGTCTGAGCATAAATGAAATTGACAGATTTACATTTTGATTTCAACTTAAACATGTTAATTATTTTCCATTTTATTTTAAAATTTTAAATACAAAAATAAAAATAATGAGATAGTGATATTCACCATTTCCCATTCTAAAAAAATACTTAATTTTATTTTTCTATGTAACCTTCGCAATTTATTTTTCAAAATCAGTTTTACTTTTCTATCTTCCGCACAGTTTTACTTTTTCTCATTACGAATTTTGCACCACATGTAAAATGGTATTCGCCACTCACAAGTTAGTTTCTAAAGTACAAATATTTATTTCTTGATTAAAATATTCAAACAAACTTGCATAAAATAGTTTAAATAAAAAAATAAATAGCTTTATTATAGATTGGACATATAACTAACATGACTACATATTTCCATTAATAACAACCAAACCTGTGTAACTCACCTAACTAGACATATAACTTTTATAGATAGACACATGTACAGAAAGATACATATAAAAATTTATGTTTATATCTTAATCTCTACTAGTAAATACTAATTAGTAATAAACTAAAGCACTAATACATCAACTATATATTAACTATTTTTTAATCATTAATGATATTATACTGTGAATAATCAAATATTATAGACATAGTTTTTTATTATGTATTTATTATTTCATTTATTTTTCAACTAATTTGAGCGTTAAAATGTATTTGTAAATATGTTTATATTAAATATGAGTATATGGGACAAGATGTTATATATTAAACCTCCTTTTAGATGAGTGCATATAGAGTCTAATAACTTAAAATGGTCTTATATAACATGTTGCTTAATAGTAATATTTATTGGGTTAGATGTAGTTATATTTTTTTTCTTATCAATTGATGTACAAACAATTTTGTCTGTAAGTATATAGTTTAATTTACAAGTTCTTAAATGTTTCAAACTACCTCATAATTATCTTTTTTTTTCTTTATTTAAGAGTTTTTAGTTTACAAGTAAAAGTTGATGTACATTTCCACAACATAATTAAATAGAGATAACTTTTTTTTGTTATTTTTATTTAATGTTTTTTTTTCATCTCTAAAGAGATTTCAAATATATTTAATCTTTGTTCACAATTTTACTTGTACTGTCGTTTACATATTTAAACGGGACATGCTATGCTTGAAACCTAAACCTCTGTCAGGAAGATTTTTGATACAGGAGACAAACTGTATTTGCTTAAGCCACAAACCATTGGCTCTAATATCACTTGTTGGAAAAATCTGAAGAGGCAATACTGGGAAGATCAAACAAGAATAAGATAAGAGCCAAATTACATAAGAGAATAATGTCACATTCAACCCAAAACCTTAAGACATTAAGTTTGTTGATTTTTTTTTCGTATATTACTCAATTTTCTTTTTTCAATTTAATGACAAACTTAGACTCACACTTAAATACCTAATAACCTTCTTATTTTGTATATATTGTAGCATGGATTGATTGATTGTCATCAATGTGAATGATAATAAGAGTTCCTTACTTACATACATACACTAAACATATTACAAATCAATCCAATAACATATATATTGTCAAACTAACACTAAAGCATATAAAACTAAACATATTACAAATCAATCCAATAACATATACATTGTCAAACAAACACTAAAGCATATAAAACAAATATTTGTACGTGGAGAGACCCTAAACCTTAATTAACTCTCACAAAGTACCATGAAATTAAAAAAACTACATAATTAATTACATAAACAACTAAAATTAAAATAAAATAATATTTTAATCTCACCATAAAATTTTAAATAAAACATGATAATAACAATCAAAGGATCAATAAATGAAACTCACCTTAAGAACTGAATAGAAAACCAACCCAGTGCCCAAACCAATAACAAAATCACAACAAGCACAGCACAATCATCACTCTGTTAACAATAATAAATGGCAGAAATTCAATCTTAAAATCTTGCAAACGTTTAACCAAAAAATCTCACAATGCTTTTGTCTTCTATTTTCATAAAATAAGGTATTTTCCAATTCAAAAAGTGAGTGAAAAGACTACACATATTCATCTCAACTTATATACATATCACATCTCGCTCCCTCATTCATCAGACTAATCAAATATTTGTCATTTTATTTAAACAACATTAGAAAGTTCAAAAACACTAAAGAACTATATTAAAGATTTGTGAAAAATATTGAAACTAAAAACGATATTAAACTAATAAAAGATTACGGACAATACGACTCCATTAAATAAAATAAGAAGAAGATATATCACTAATTAGCGACACCATATAAGAAGAATATATATCACGATCTTATAAAATCACTGTAGGCTTTTTAAGAACAAATTAATTGAAATTTGGAACAATAATTTATCACATTCCAACTGTTCAAAATTATTTCTAAATAAAATAAAAAAACTACGAGTGTTTTGGTTCGAGTTTTTGCAGGTAAATAAAATGATTTAATGGTGATCCTCGATCGTCAAAGTTGAAACATTCTTTATGTCAATTTGCGGGTCTTATGGTTTGACCTTGCCATCACATAATTAATAATTAATAATACTATTGTGACAACTTAATTTTATTTTAGTAAATAAAATTTATTTTTAAAGAAAAAAGTGTATTTAATTAATTAATTAATAAAAATATGAAATAAATGTTTTTTAAAAATAAACCAGCGAGCTCCATCACCTTTGCTTCCGACGTCTTCAATAAATAATATTTGGGTGCTTTTATTGATGTTAAAGAGTATTTGGTGGGTGTTTTTGTTTGCATGAAACGCATATGGGTATTTCTGAGTGCACCTGTAAATAAAGTTTTGATTATGAATAAACACCATAATGCCTGAACCAGAATGTTTTATGTTTTAATAATGCTTTTGTTACTTAATATTTGACACCACTGTTTCACAAAACATTCTTCTTACAGCTATTTTTTTAATAAAATATTATAGTATAATAAAATATATATTTTTTAGTTGTAAAGTGAACTTAGAAGACGTGTATGTCAAAAGTATGGGCACTCTTTTTCTAGATAAAAGTTTTGACACTTTTTTTTTTTTTTTAACATGGTTATGTAATTCTTTTAATATTAAAGAGTTATTATTTCCTATGTGTATCATTATACCCATCATCTCATGTCTAGTGCTTATAATTTTAGATATCTATATAGCTGAACACGTCACTTTATATTTAATATCTAATTATTTAAAAATCAAATAAAATCATACGATTATATAAATAATTTTCAGTATGAATACACTATTTCATATTCAATGCAAGTTATTCTATATTTTATTCTGATCTTTACAAATTTTTTTTCGTCTAAATTCATACAACTTACACTATTTTTGTTTATTATACAATTTGTAAGAATATCAAAATATCTGATCGTACTATCTTAGTTAAACTATAAAAAATGTAAAAATTTAAAAAATATTAACACAAACAATTTTTTATTTTTTTTACAAAGAACTACTTGATTTTTCATATCTAGAATAAAGTCAATTATTGTCCGATCTAAATAAATTTTTTTTTTTTTTACCAAATAAACATATTAAAAAATTACATTTTTTATGGTTAATTAAGGATAACCATCTCACCAAGACTTACTTATTTTTATTGTTAGAACTACACAATGAAAATTAAAAGATGATTTATGAATATATAAT
>Ga0123340_1003793_pt1 | contig 14193 bp, 11 predicted proteins | sample SirMexnodulemix_FD_89961 | JGI IMG/M metagenome (GOLD analysis project Ga0123340, IMG submission 89961) | Root nodule microbial communities of legume samples collected from Mexico - Siratro Mexico nodule mix | ecosystem: Host-associated > Plants > Roots > Nodule | place: Mexico: Nepantla... | reverse complement strand
GCCTTAATTAAATTAATTTAGTTTTATTTTAATTAAAATTGAAATAGAATCCAAACATGAAGAAAGAGTGAACATAGATTCTTCATTTATCTTAATTAAATTAATTTAGTTTTATTTTAATTAGATTTGAAATAAAACGCAATCAAGCAATAAGAAGGAGAAGTAAACTCCAGAGACTCTTCATTTGCCTTAATTAAATTAATTTAATTTAATTTTAATTGAATTTGAAATGAGATCTAATCAAGAGATGTGAACGTGCAAAACAATAGTGCAACACAACATAAGAGACTCTTCATTTGAAATGAGACAGGACTCTTCATTTGAAGAGAGAGACTCTTCATTTGAAATGAGATAAAACTCTTCATTTGAAGAGGGGTGCGGTGCAGAGAAGCTAAAAAGACTTTTTATTTGAAATGGGGTTGGAATGAGGAGTAAAGGTGAAAAGACTCTTTATTTTTTGTTTAAATTTTAATTGCATTGCATTAATTTTAATTGGGTGGTGTTGTTTTAATTGGGTGGTGTTAGGTGACAACACGTATCACAATGTTAGAAATTAATTGCATTAATTTTAAATAAAATTATATTTAAGAAGATGAACCGTTTGATACACGTAAAAAAATTGCAATTACACATTTTTTACGATTTTGTTCGACGATCCGTACGATTTGATTTTGCTGTACAACGATCTTGTGTGAAATTTGAATCGCACAGTATGTAAAATGTAAAATCTTACAATTTTACGAGTAAACTCTCGATTTTAACTACCATGGCCATTGGAGGAAAAACGTGTCAACAGATGAGGTAATATTGTGTGTTAGATGAATTTGTATTAAATATGGGTTGTGAACTAGAGTAAGGGAGAGTTACTTCAGAACTTGGGAAGAGTGTGGGGAGTGGGTGGGAAAAAGACGCAGGGGCTTGGGGCTTGTTATTGAGGGTAGTAGAACGTTGGGGTTGGTGTTTGGCCATTGTAGGGTTTTAGTAGAGAAATGTGGAAAACAGGGTGAATACGGGACTATGGTGCGAGGATAAGTTTGCAGGTGACTTTGCTGATACGACGTTTGACGGGGTAAGGGCCATAGAATCTGCGTGAGAGCTTGTGATGAGCCTTGGATGTGAGGGATGTTTGACGATATGCATGCCGACAGAGAAGGACTCAATCATGTTAGTTGAAGTTGTAGTGGCGTCGAGATCGGTTTGTTGTCTGGACCATGTGTTGCTGAGTTTTTTGTAGTGTGGCCTTCTACTAGTGGAGCATTTAGGTACGTTCCTGTAATGTTGTGTCAAGATTGGGCTCCGTAAACGTTCTTGGAACGTTGTCCGATATCGTGGGGGGAGGTCGTCTGTACAGAGCTTGAATGATACAACGACTTGTACCAAAACTCAACAAGATGCACGCATCGGTACCATGTTCTGGTATTGTCATTGGCGAAGCATCTGAGGTAAGCTTCTAAACTTCGATTGATGACTTCGGTTTGACCATTAATTTGTGGATGGTATGCTGTGATGAATTTCAGTTTTGTGTCTTGTAGGTGAAAAATGTTTCTTCCAGAAATGACTTAGAAATAAGGGGTCTCGACCATAAATGATAGACTTAAGAACTCCGTGTAACCTCCAAATCTCAACATAAAAATGGTTACCTAAATTATAGGCGGTGAAGGTTGTGAGGAGGGCAATGAAGTGGGTTGATTTGGATAATCTATCACGGACTACCAAGATGACGGTGTGACCATAAGATGAAGGTAAGTGTGTTATAAAATTAATGGTTAGTTTATCTCAGGGTTTGGTTGGTGTTGGTATGGGTTGGAGTAAACTGAAAGGCTTTTGAGTGATGGGCTTGCTTTGTTAACAGGGGAGGCATTCTTGAATGTATTTTTTGGTGTCACAATACATGTCAGGCCAGAAGAAGGATGCAGCAAGTTAAGCCATGGTGGCCTTAAGTCCAGAGTGACCTGTTATGGGAGTGCCATGAAATTCTTGTAAAATGGTGGGATGGGAATTTTCAATGGAGGGCAAAAAGAGTCATTGGCCATGGTATAACAAACCCAATTGGAATTTTTGTGTTGGGTAAGGAAATGAACTTCTGTACCTCTTGTTCACCTCTTTTTGACTTGCAATATTTTTTCAATTGCATGCAAATATCAGGACCTGGAGAAGAAATTGCTAAGAAGGAGTTTGGGGTGGGCGAGAAAGGAAATTTGTAGCTTGGTTGTGGTTGTCGGGTTGGTAGATGATGTCAAAACTATAACCAAGCAGTTTGGTGGCTCGTTTTTGTTGCTCTGGTGTATGACACACATTGGTAGGTAATCTCTTAAGACTTTGTTGGTCTGATATCATCTTGAAATGTGTCCCAAATAAGTAATGACGCCATTTTTTAACTGCTTCTGTAATTGTTAGCATTTCTCTGGCATAAACTTAGCTACTTTGTTTTGTGGAATAGAGCTTTATGCTAAAGAAAGCAAGTAGGTGACCCTCTTGTGATAACACTACCCAATGTTGGAAGCATCTGTTTCAACAACAAATGGAATGGAGAAATTTGGAAGATGCAGCACTGGAGTTGTGGTTAATATTTGTTTTAATTGTAAAAAGGCCTCTTGAGCCTCTGTAGACTATGTAAATTTTGTTAATTTGAGTAAATATGTGAGTGGAGAGGCAAGAGTGGTATACCCGCGAATAAACCTTCGATAGAATCCCGTGATACCTAAAAACGCACGTAGGGTGGTAAATGATGTTGGGCTAGGCCAAAGTAGAATGGCCTGAACTTTTTCTGGATTAAGGGAGACAGTGCTTGCTTGAATGAGATGGCCTAGGTACGCAACTGTATTGGTGGCAAAAATGCATTTGGATTCTTTAACAAAGAATCTGTGAGCGTCGAATAATTGAAGAATAATGGTAAGATGTTGGATATGTTCTGGCATAGATCTCCTGTAGATTAGGATATCGTAAAAAAAAAAAAAACTATGACAAAGTGGCGTAAGTGAGGTCTGAATAGATCATTCAGTGCCGCTTGAAAGGTAGAAGGAGCATTAGCAAGATGAAATGACATAACTAAAAACTCATAGTGGCCATCATATTTCTAAAAGTTGTTCTATGACAATCACTTGGGGCTACCATTATCTGGTGGTACCCTGATTGTAGATCTAACTTTGTTAAAACTTTGGCTGCAGTTAATTCATCTAATAGATCATCAATGACGGGGATAGGGAAACGATCCTAGACTGTGATAACATTGAGGCCTCTATAATCTACACAAAAATGTCATTTGCCATATTGTTTTTTTTATTAAAATGACAGGGGAAGAGAATGGACTAGTGCTTGGACAGATAATACCTTCGGCTAACATTACTTGGATGAGGGAGGTCATGGTGTGTTTATAGGCATGTGGGTAGCGGTAGAGTTTAATATTGACTGGAGTAGATTGGGAAGAAAGGAAATATGATGATTATGAGGTCGATGAGGGGGTAATCCATGAGGAAGGGAAAAACATTTTTACGTGTGTAGATATTGACTGGAGTAGATTGGGAAGAAGGGAAATATGATGATTATGAGGTCGATGAGGGGGTATCCATGAGGAAGGGGAAAACATTTCTATGTGTGTAGAAGTGTAGAAATGCCTGAGTTGTGGGGTGGGTTTGTTGTAAGTTTTGGGGTTGAGACTTGGTTAACAGTGAGGAGATGGAGAGAGGTTATGACATCAGTGTGTAAATAATGGCAAAGATGGGTGAATGAAGCTTGACTGTATAAAAGTTTGGTGGAACCATGTAGAGCGATTTGGGAACCATTGTGTGAAAAAGAGAGTTGTGGAGTAGAAAAATCAATCTGTAAGGGCCTCAATGAGCGTAACCAATCCATACCGATGACCACATCAGCACCCTCAATTGGAAGTAGGTAGAATGAAATGGTGCATGCATGGGTTTGTATTGAGACTGACACATTAGGACAAAGTGAAGAACATTGAATGCTTTCCCCATTTCCATCCATAACGAAAAAAGGTGTGATGAGAATGGTGCAAAGTGTGAGGTGAAGGGCTAAACGAGATTGTAGTATGTTATAAGAACTGCCTGTGCTATTAAGATAGTAACAGGGAGGTGAGATACAAAGGTTTTCAAATACCTTTTGATAGTCGGTGTTTGTGCCGTTTTGATGCAACTTAAATAACTCGGCTTGATGGTTGGCGTATGTAGAAGGGCCGAAATGGATTTCAAGTGCTCGACTAAAAGAAACTCAATCACTGAGTTGATGGTTCTGATACATCCACTTGAACCAACTGAGGGCATCACCTCACATATAAAAAGCAACCATGTGTAAACGAGAGTCGAAAGGGCTGTTATAAAATTGAAAAAAATTGATCAGCCTGAAATAGCCAATCTAATGGGTCATGCCATAAAAGAAAAGTTGGATCTTGGATGGACGTATAGTGGGAAAAACGGGAAGAGGAGTGTAAAAGGGAAGAATGGTTATGCTGGTGGAGGTAGTAAAAAGAGGTTGAAAATAATTGAAAACTAGTGGTGGAATGGAGCATGTGACATTAAAGGAGATGGGATGAGTATGAGGAATGGAATCAATAATGGATGTAGTAATGGTAGTTTGAGAAGAGAAAATAGTTAATGGGTTAGTGAGGGTATAGGTGAGTGTGTCTTGTTAAGATTCTAGTGTTGCTTGCCAGGTTTCCAAGGCTTGTTGAAGAGCTAGGTAGCGGCCTTCGTGATGTTCTTGGGTGGTATGGAGCTTGGTTTGTAGATTGGCTAATTTTTCTAGAATGGATTGGAGGGCGTCATTTATTTCTTTGCTTGGTTTAGTAGGCATGGAGATAGATCAATGAAAGCACCAAATTGATACATTGAGATCACCAAATTGATACATTGAGATGAGGAGAAGGGAAGGAGCATAAACAAAGGGGTCACTAACAAAAAAAGGAAAAAACTACAACTTGTATTCTCCGTCTTTTCTTTTTACAAGATGGTTCTTACAAAAGCTCTTAGATCATTTGTCACCTAGTCCCTGTAGACTAGTCACTACAGTAAACGAAAATATTGCTACTAACAAATTCTAACAGAACATATTCTCCAAATCAAAGACATAGGACAACTCATCCTTTAGATGAAATCTTTAAATCTTGCAGGCTTTGATATTTTTTTGATGGGTCTTGGTCCTCTGGCCCTGCTATCATGATCCGATTAGCAATTCGACTAAGCCTATCTACAAGAATTTTATAAATTAACTTTGAACCCAGAGTTAGTGATAGCTATAGGGTGAAAGTCTTTCAGATTCTAAGCACCATGCACTTTAGTTATTAAGGAGATAACACTAGAGTTTAGTTCACAGGAGGCAAAATCCAATTTTGAGAAAAAAAAAAAAATTGCTTAATAGCCTTGCAACCATCATTATCAACCAGCTCCCAATAATTCTGATAAAAAAATCAGCCAAATCCATCAGGAGCAGGAGTGCTATCGATTTAAGATTGAAAACCGCGTTCCTGATCTCATGATTAGAGGGGCAACACTAGGAATTTCATTTTCGGGTACAAATCCACAAAACTATGCATATTATTCATATTATGGTCATTGGCAGCAACAAAAAGACTAGCATAACAATTTAGAATATGTGATTCAATATGCTGCTTTTCATCCATAATAATATCATCATCTACCAACCTAGAAATAGAATGATAAATCTGTCATAGTTCTAATAACAACAGCGTGGAAGAATTTAGTACCTCTATCTCCATCATTGTACCAGTCAAGACATGCTTTTTCCTGCCAGAACTTGGCTTGCCTGTCAAGAGCTACATAGTCAGTGGAGCCAAGAATCATAACATTCACTCCAGACTTACCAAGGCACCAAAGAGAAGGAGATCCTTGAGTATTGTTCGAAGCATCATACCCCAAAGAAGAGTATAGGGGGCCAGGGACCTAATCAAACTTCATCATAGGCTCCCCCAAAAAGATAACAAAAGGTTTATGAAAGACAATGAAATTTCCCAACATAGCTTGAGATTTCTTATTCCAACACTCCTAATTTCCAAAATGCACTTAAAATCCATAGATATAGTTCAGAATGTGCATTTTGACAGATTTATAAGCAGCAATATTCAAACCAGAACTCGAGAAAGACAGCTAAACAATTCCATCCAGCAATCTAGCAAATAAAAGCACTTCAGGATTGTTTGCAACGTTCTTAATCAAAGAATTCAGCACCGAACAACCCTGCTTAAAAAAAATGAAATAGTTTTCCGAATAGGAAAAAGTAAAGGAAAAAATCCAGCAACCAACATGTTTTTACCCTGCAACAACACAACAGGATATATGGAAAGCAAAAAATACAAAAACTACCATATGTTAATCATACTAAATCTAATACCAACTGCAAAAATTATGTGCTCATATTTAAAACAGGAGGAGGTTTCTTAGAAGATTGTTCCTGAGAAATTCTTTACAAGAGTTGGAAGCTGCTCCAATTTATTATCCTTTATTCCAGATTTATTCAGACATGTATCAGCCAAAGAAATCTCTTGATTCAATTCAGAATTTGATTATCCAACTCTAGACCAAAAAAAAACCAAGGTTTTGGTTAACAACCCATTTTCAGCCAAGCTTATAATGGTTCCAAAGCTGGCATATCTGCCAAATCATCAGAATGTTCAACAGCAGCTACTGCAACTTTGAGATAACATCTAAAATTGTATAATTTATGTTTTGGTATATAAAACAGAAAATCAAAAGTTAAACATTTCAGTGGTTTGTTTTCTAATTTGATAATATTTAGAAAAGTAGTAATTCTTAACTTTTTACGAGTTTTTAAATTTGAATCAATACCATCATCAACCTTTGTTTTCGCAGGTTGTGCACTTTTTTTTTTTTTTTTTGCACATGACATGTTTTGTATAAAAAATTTTGCCAAAAGAAATTTGTTAGAATACAGATCGAAAATTACTGATCATTCATTAATATGCTTCAATGCTAATTTAATCAATTATTGTCTCCCATAACAAATTATAAATTTTGTTCATTAGAGACTCCGGGTTTGAAATTATAAATATTGTCATTGATTATCAAACCCACTGACCGATTGTTCCAAAAACTGCCGATTTCTACAAAGTTTTCTGGAAAGTTTGTAATATATTACCTGAATTATCTAACCTGTTCTTGAATTCTGAAATAAGAATGAAAAAAAAAAAAATGAAATGAGTTACCTGCAATCTATTTCAAGAGATTCAGTTACACAATTCTTAAACTCAGAAACTCAATCTCTTCACATGGTTGGGTTTCTAACGAGTTTTCATTTTCAAGATGTCAATTAAAACTTTGTTAACAAACACTGAATAAAAACAATTAACATTTTAGCGTAGAAGAGAATGTAGTGTTTGCATCTCTTAACACGATTAAGTAAAATGAACTAAAATTGTATATCAAGTTAAACTTACTTTTACTGTGAGGAGCATAATTTACTCTAGATATTTAAATAATTATACATTCAAAAAATTGAATAATTAATAATTCAGTGAAAAGATAAAGTTCTAACTGAAAAACACATAAAGAAACAATTAAAAAAACAAATGTAGAAAATGCAAAAGTGTATTTTTCCATTTTCCAGTGCATTGCAAATTAAAGGTTTCAATCTATTTATTTATATTATCAATATGATACAAGTGTTCTCAAGCAAACCTATATTTACAAATACAAAAACTGTACCTTATCACACAAGAAAATCACCAAAAATATTTAACAAAATTTGCAGATGATTAAATTTCTTGAGCATGTCGATCAGTGACTGTAAATGAGAAGAAAAGCTTCATGAAGAGAGGAAAAGTCTATTCAACCATCTCTATGTAGCCAGCCCTATGTTTGAGAGAGATTAATTCTTCACTGTAGTACTCGAAGAAGCCCTAGATTCCAAAGAACAAACAAAAGCATAAGAAACTTCTGCAGTAGCTACACATGCAAACATCTTAGTCACATCACATAATACAAAAATAAGGGTTTGGATTTAATTTTACGAGGTACTATCATCCATTTCTTGTCCTGTCCATTGCCGCATTCGTTCTGATGCTTGCTCAACCTGAAATTTGAGCTTAATTAGGAATGAAAAGAAGATACCAATATGCAAATGTGTTTGTTCATCTTAGTCAATTGATTAAGTTAAGAATATTAGTTTCATGGTTGCCCAGAAAAGCATTGATTCTCACCTCCTTGTTCCAGTTGGTCTTATAGACCATGACCAGCAAGATGAGCGTTTGCAAAGCTGTCCCACAGATCATTCCAATCCAAATACCCTGCAACAACACTTCCCATGTCAATTTAGTCTGATAATTTATCTCATCAATTTCACCATGAACCCTAGGGAGATTGATAACAAAATTGCTATGTTTTGTCTCATCAATTTGAGTGAAAATGGTGTATACTTTACCTCCACTCTATAACCTAACTTGTAACCAAAAAAAAAGCCAAGAGGGAGTCCCAAGATATAGTAACAAAACAGGTTGATGTAAGCTACCAAATACTGCCAACCCCCACCAACAGCAACACCTGAAAGAATAAGAGAAGCATTTCATGATTTGCATAATAATTTATACAATTCAAATTACTGGGATCCTCTTACCTGATATAACTGGCTGAACACTATTCAGAATCATGGTTATGCCAAGAAGGCTTGCTAATTTAGAAACTGCTTTTATCATTTCTTTACTTGTAGTGAAAATGACAGCAAAATGGTCTTTTGTGATTAAAATAATGGCTGCACAGAGTAACCCAATGATGAGGGACTCAACAATTGTGACAATCACTGAATATTTTGCTGCTCTTGGGCGACCTAATCCGAGCTCATTTGAGACCCTCACACTGAGAAAATGAAACAAAAATTAAAATCAGTCATTGAAGTTGTAAAATAATTTTGACAGTAATGTGGGGGAAAAATTAGGCACATATGAAGAATTTACCTAATTGCTGCATTGATCCCTATAAATAACATTCCTTCCCATCCATTTATATTCATGCTGAAAGAGGAAAAATAGAAAGTATCAAATACTAGCTCTTAGACTATTTAAGAACATACTCAATATAATTCCACATTATTGAGTTTGTCCTATTTAGATACACTTATCAATAAGTACTATAACGGAAAATATAAGAAAATAAGATAAATATAATTTTTTTTTGTAAATTTAAAGTAAACCTACATAATAGATAAGGTAAATTATTTAAAAAAAACATTTATTTATGTTATTTTCTTTATATATAAATACTTATTCAAAGGTTTGTTAAATAATACCCTTGGTTGTATAAAAGTATATGCATCATGTTGACTCATTTGGTGAACTCTCTCAAACCAAATAATCAGAATCAATCAAAAGAAGGTTTAAGGAAAGAAAAGCGATGATTCCATCATTTAATACAAACAGAATTTATTTTTCTCTTCTTTTATCATGTTTTCATCTTAACCTGATATCTTATCATATTGTTAAGCCCTGGATGTTTTATTCAAATATTCAGCAAACCTAATACTTTAAAGAATTTGAAATCTGTTTATGAAAAAATAGACAAACAAGGACTTTAATTTATTTTTATTTTTTTTCAGTTTTTGTTCAATAGTTTATACAATTTTTAGAAAAGAAAAAAAAAGTGAAAATAAGTCCTAACCAACCATGTTTCAATTCAAGGATCATTCATAGAAGAACATAGATGAAGAAATGTAGCTGTTTGGACATGACTTACCATATTGAAAGAGATCCAACAGCAATAATAGGATTGTCAAGGTGACCAGTGAGCACAATCAAGATCATGAAATACCAAACCTCTAGGCAAAGCATGATTGCTGAAGCAACTGACAATTTGACAAAGGCCCAAAGATCCTTGAAGGCTAACCAAGAGAACCCTCTCCAGCCATCCTCGCACCAACCCATCACATAGGCAGCTTGACCCAAAGCAATGATCCAAGCTGTTAGGCAATAGGCTGCAGCAGCACCAGTGGTACCCAAAGCGAGAACTTTCATGAAAACAACCAGAATGATCACATGCAAAATAAGGGCTGCAAAACCTAGCCATGCAAGGAAACCCACTTTGGTTTGTGCCTGCAAGAACTTTTGGGTAGGGAAATTGATTGCTAGAGAAAACATCTGAGGGATAGATTGAATAGTGAATATTCCAGCTAACTCAGCAATTTCACGTTCTTGTCCAAGGAGTATAAGGATTGGCTCAGCATAAATGTAAATTGGCAAGAGGCAGATGCATCCACCCAACAAGATTATCCAAGAACGTTGCATGTAAATCCCTAGCATTTCTACTTGTCCAGCACCAAATGCTTGCCCACATAGAGTCTCTAACGCACTTGCCATACCAAGCTGCAAATAGCATTTTGTTAGAAACAATACACGATTTGTTCCCAGTGATGTCTCTACAGATTAGTCTTTTGTGGGATGAAATTTTTGACCAGTTTGATGGCTTAATTAGTAAGATGAACTTGTTAACATATTGACAAGTTTTAAGCATTAAATGGTATAGACTTTCTGTTTCAAGATCAAATTCAAAACCAAAAAGGTTGCCACCAGATTGTGGATATTAACCACAGAAAAACTGCCAGAAATGCAAAGATTTATACAATTATTTGGGAAGGTTTTGTTAACTAGAATGAATATCTCTTGTCTAGTAACAAATATAGTGATGAGGGTTAGAAGCTAACCAAGAAACCAAAAGAGAAATTTGAAATGACTGAAAGAGAGATTGAAACTGCAGAGAGTTCCAAATCTCCAAGATGGCCAACAAAGATGCTTGTGAAGGAATTGACACCATAATTGCACAGTATGCTGAAAGCAATAGGGCCAGCAATTCCCCAAAGCTTTACGGATTCCTGAGAGAACACAGTTCTGATATCTGCAAAGGAACTCATTTTAGTGTAGTCTACTGCATTGGTGTCAATTAGACCCTCAGGAGCATGGTGGAGCTCTGTGTTCTCCATGGAATTGAGAGTGTTGAACAATGGTGTCTCTCCCCCCAAATTTGGTCCTTTCCTAGGAGAGTTTTCAGGAGAGGAGGATGAGCTACTGCTCTCTCCTCCATTTTCTTTCTTTTCTTTACCTATTTTGGCAGATTTTTATTCAACCCTTTTTGTTTCTCAGGTATTGGAATATTGCATGCAGAACTTAACTCATGCAAGAGAAGTGGAAAGAAAAAAGAAAGTGCCTAGAAAACAAGGGCAAAAGTGGTGTTGTGAATGGTTTTTGTTTCTTTCTATTTTCTTGCTGTCTTTGTGGGAACAACTTTACTTCTTGCTTCTTTGTTTACATAACACATGTTTTTTTGGCTACAATTTAGGCTTGCCTTAAACTGAAATCATGCAGACCAAGAAACGGATGAGATGACTTAGTCTCCTCCTTTCTCTAACTGACACAGATATTTATTATTTCTTAGAAAAAAAACTTTCCCCTTTATTTACTGTTTTCTGCGTTCTTTTTTGCGTTGGCCAAAGATAGAAATCATAGAAGACACTGCGTAACATTTGTGTATCACAGTGATATAAGGATAACAACACTCTCCAATATTTTTGCTGCTGATTACAAGAGAGGGGTTGAAAATAAAAATTAAGAGGTTGAAATCTATTTGCAATAGTGTGAAAGTTGCTTCTATCATTGCATCATATGTATTATATACTGATGTTTGAATTTCTATTTATTATGTTGATTTAGTTTTCCTTAATTCACTTTTTTTTTTCTTAATTTAGCTTCTCCAAAAATGAGTTACATTTCCTTTAATTGTTGGACAACCGTTTGAATTAATTATTTGAGTTATTGTCTGAATGGTTTAATTTTTTAAGCAAATGGGTGGTATCATTTCAATGATAACAATAGCATTGATACAACTTAACTGTTCTTAAATTAAGTTATCTTAATTACTTTTTGAGTTAATATTCTTAATAAATGTTCACATTTCAACTTATACTCCACAAGCAACAACCATAGAACAAGTATCAAAAGAAAATATGAAAGACTGTTAATGCAAGTTTCTAACAATTGCTCATTACAATTGAAATTATTTTTCAATATATGCTAAAGAACTATCCATTCTTCAACAGCCTTCCATGCATTTTATCATTAATATTTTACCAAATCATGTATATTACAATATAAACTATTGTAATAAAATATTCGTACATAATACTATTTTTTTTATTATAATGTACAAGGTATGAAAAATGAGTTATTTGATTCACATATACGAAACCTCTTCTATAAACAAATCATACATTATGTTAATTTGTTAGCATTTCCTTCTTGTTGTTTATTTTTCTTGATTTAGCTTCTTTAAGAATTAGTTAGTTACATTTTCTTTTTAAGTTATTTGAATTGTTTAAGTTATCATCATTATTTAAGTTACTATATTTGTACTATTTTGTAACCTAATTCCATAGCAAAGAAAGTTAGAACAAGTATAAAAAGGAAAAAAATTATCTTGTTGCGAGTCTAGACCATCTTTATTTATTATTAATTGAAAATAATTTTCAATATATTAGCTTAAAAGTTCACCCGTTGCAAATGTAAGAATTAATAATATAGAGTTTATTATAATATTTTTGCCAAATCATTTATATTTGAAATATACACGTAGTTATTATTTTAGAAAGTAGATTTGGTATCAATACCCTGAACAGGTAGAGTATTTTTTTTTTAATATGGTTAAATATTTTTTTAATTTACAAATTACTGTGTATAGATATGTGCAAAATAGATTTGCATATTTTTATTATTTTTTCAGTTACTATTGATAATTTATTAGTATATGTACACAAATTATTTTATTATAATATTTATAGGCAATAATGCAATTTTTTAATTGATAATAATTATCTCTGTTATTATTTCTTTGATTGTTGCATAGTGGTTTCATGTTGAATCTGGGTTATTTTTTTATGAATGGCATGCTATGTGATGAGGCATAATATCTGCTAACATGCTTATATAAACATATCCTAATTTTATTTCATTTTATTAAATAATTTAATTTTTCCATAAGAAATTAATATTAACTATTTATTTTTATTAATTTATTGAAATAATGTTAAAAAATATTATTTAACAACATGGTATCCTCATATTTTGAATATACAAAGTCTGTAATTTTTCCTTCATTTGTTAGATTATTTTTCATTCAAAGTATAAATTTTTTTTTTTTTTAGATTTTTTTATCGACTTATTTTTTATAGCATGGTTAGTACTTAAAGTTTATTTGGATTAAAAAATGAATCTAAGGAAGTGTTTTTGAGTAAATTTTAGGTGATAGTAAGTAAAAAGTTTAGTAATTTAGATTTGAATGGAAAGTTTGTAAATAATATGATAGGTAGAAATTAATTTTATATATTAATACATTTAAAAAGTAATTTTAAAATATTTTTTAAAATAATTTGAAATATAAATTAATTTATAAAATATAATTAAATTAAACCTTAATATTTATTTATTTTATCATACAAAATATAAATATTAAAATGATTATCGATAATATAAACAACATAATCGAATATTTTTAAAATTTATGTATAGTAAATCATGGCAAATCTCTTCTTTATTTCGTAGAAAGTTTAAACTATCAGTTATTTTCGTTTTACGTAGTTCTATACTATTTTAACTTTTGATATTTGCACTTTCTATTTTTTCTTTGTTACGAGACTTTGTCTTTAGAAACAAACATGATCTTAATATTAAAATAAGAGTATTGATACTTTATGATGCACACAGTAAAATAGTACTGAAATAAATTATTATTTTATTGTTATATAATATTTTATCAAATAAAATTAGTGTCAAATAGATGTAATTCATAAATAGTAATATCAAATTATAATTTTTCTTAAAGTGAAGAGCTATTTACTTTTCGATCTTGATACTATTTAACTAATTAAATTATATAATTATTTAAAAAATGATTAAAATACTCTCTTTTTTTATTTTTATAGAACTTATAATTTTTATGTTGATTGATATTCTAGAGTGTATTTAATTATAAATTACTTTTATTGGTAACTAATATTATTTTTAAATTGGTTATCTATCTCATAGGACATTTGTTTATCTTATATAAATCATTTTAATATTTTCATTAACTTTTCATAGGGTGGAGACTGGCTTTTTTAACTATTTATTTATTTATTTTAGTAATGCGGCATTTAGGGTAAAACCCCTTTAAATTATTTATTATTTGAATATAT
>Ga0123340_1003787_pt1 | contig 14208 bp, 7 predicted proteins | sample SirMexnodulemix_FD_89961 | JGI IMG/M metagenome (GOLD analysis project Ga0123340, IMG submission 89961) | Root nodule microbial communities of legume samples collected from Mexico - Siratro Mexico nodule mix | ecosystem: Host-associated > Plants > Roots > Nodule | place: Mexico: Nepantla... | reverse complement strand
CATTAAGTAAGTATTATTTAAAAGTAACTATTGTATTAAATATCTAAACTCTTTATACTTTTAAATTGAATACGTCTCCTTTGATTTTACTACAAAATCAAAAGTCTCAAATACAACACTATTAATTTGGAGAATAAATCTCAACTTAATTATATTAAGACATAAAATCATGTTGTTTAATAAAAATGACTAAGATATCAAAATTTTATTTTTTTATTATTTACATTTGTAGTGTTGTTGTGTTTAACAGTACAAAAATTAATGATTATATTATCCCATTTAATAGTAAGGATCCACTTAAAAGTATAAAAACAATTAAAAATATACAAACATTGAAGATTCAATGAAATATTTTTTAATAAAAAATTCAATTGAAATGAAACATAATAAAAACGTATCAATTTAATTGATGATAATTAAATAACAAAAGTTTAATTAAAAATATAAAATTTTAAAATATTTAACAATTTTTTTAATAAAAATTTACTAAAAATATTGAAATTTATGAGTAACTAAATCTTATATTTCATATTTTAAAATCATTTTGCTACCTTGAACAAAATTACGAAGATTCCATCCAATTTAAATTAGTGTCGAAACTGAATACTTACATGGCTCCAAAACCGATAAATTAGATGATTTAATTAATTTTGTCTGCAAAGTTTTGTTCAAACCTAGTTTTCTAATAAGACTGGATCACTGGACGACAAAGAGTATGGCGAATATACTTGTGATAAAGATGCATTACACTTCTGAACCCACGTGATTCTCTTCAAGGTCACTTCTTGCCCTCTCTTCTTTCTACAATTTCCTTCAATAAATTTCATTTCAAAACAAATAATATCCATGTCCAAACATTCATCATAGAAAAAGATATAAAATGCATTTCTTTTTATTATAAATTAACTATTTTTTAATTTATTTAAAATAACTCAATTTAAATAAAAAATTGACCATACCTTTTATACTTTTTAATAAATTGTAACTAATAATAGAAGCATAAAAAAGGAAATATGTGTTACAATTAGTTTTTCAATTAAAAATATATGAATATATAATTAGCATGTTAACCATGGATCATGTAGGTCATAGCTTCTGAGAAATATGTCCCAACACAAATATGCCCTCATTGCCTTTGTCCCCTTTGCCACCAAAAATTCTCACCTCCATGTCTTAACCTACCTTTTCCTCATGTTTGGCTATCTTAGTATCTTCTGCACACAAAAATTCAAAACATCTAAACAAATCATAGCTTCTGTAGACTATTAATGAATTGAAAAAGCTACTATGCTTCATAGGGAAACAGCTAACTATGCAACACTAACCCCAATACACAATATAATATGCATTTTGACTTGAGAGAATATATTTGTAGGCACACCAATATGTTGGCAACACAACACTAACAATGAAAGATTTTTTTTTAACCTTTTTAGTAAACTTATTATTAAACTCTTATCAACAAAAAAAGAAAATGAATACTTTGTTATAAACTTAAATTAAGTTAGTCATTATATAAAGTTTTGCTTTTACCTTTCTTAAAAGTTGATTTTAAATAATTTTACTTTTAATTTATATAAACTAACATTAATTTACAAGAGAAACCTAATTATTTTTTTCTCATGGACATATATATTCATATTTTCAAAATCTTGGTATGTTTATATGGAGAATAACGATAAGAGCCAGGTGTCTCAATAGGTTGAAATATACCATTCTAAGTTTTTGGGTAAAGAATTCATCACTTTATGATCGAAACATCGTTTTCCATTTTCCTTCTGAGTTTTCCACTTCTCTTAGAATAATGACAATTCATTAACTCTATCTCGAATCATAAAAGTTATATATAAGAGTAATATCCATTTTAATTAAATATATTTTGGTTTATTTTTTAATTTTTCTTAAGAATTAAAAAATAATAATGCCATATTCCCAAACAAATGTTTAAGTCAACACTTGAAATCCATTATTTGTTTTTCGTGTTCGAGCTAGTATTCGCAGATTTGATTTCAAATAAAAAAATTCTTGAATGAAAGTTAATTTTGAATTAAAGCTATTTAAGCTGAACAAATTTATAATTTAGAATGAGTTGAAAGAGATTGTTAATAAAAAAATATTGGAAGAGTAAATAAGAAAGCTTGGGAAAAGAGAAAAGGCACACACACACAGAGTCGAGGGAAAATGATGGGGTGAGGGATGACGAGGGATGCACGCGAGAATTTGATCACGTGGGACCCAATCCAGACCATCCAGCTGGTGGGAGCGACACGCGTCACGAGGAGAAAGCATCGTGTGGCGAATGCGGGACCCACATCCTTTCCAATAATGGAAGGTAGCGGGAAAAAAGTGGGAACTAGGTGGGTCCCAGGCCTCACGTAACGGACAAACTCGACTGTCTTTTCGCTTTTCAAACGGGGACCCCTACCACCTTGCCTCGTGCAACAACGTGGGGTCACTACGTGACTCGTGTCTCCTTCTTATTACATCTTCAAATACTTATAAAAATTTGAAATATTATATGATTGGATGAAATTTATTGTAACTATTTAATTAAAAAAAAATTGGGTAATTTTGCAATTATGTGTGAGGAAATATAATTATATTAAAAATGGAACCCTGTCCAAGAATTTTTGAGGACTTGATGGTGGATTTTGCACTCACTCACACATCACACGAGGAATGAGCGGCGTTATGGTGCTACTCTGTCACACAGTATTGCCGTGGACGATGAACCCATCACTTCCATTACTCCTTTGGCTCCACCACGTGTAACTTCTACAGCTCATCACCCCATATTAATAATACTATAAATAATAAATATCAATATTAATAAATAAATAAGTATTACCATACAAGTGACATTTTAACAATTAATTAAATAATTTTCTTTATTGATTTCGTAAAAATGACAATTTTGAAATGTTCTTTTTACTGAAGTTGATGACAATTTTTTTTAGATTTGGAGGAAAATGTATTTATAAAAAAGATTTGATGCGTAAGTGAATTTTATAATAATAAATATTATTTAATAAAGTCAATTTATTTATTGAGTCGTGATGAGTCTTTGTGTAAATGGATATGAAGTAGTGTGATTTATGTATAGATGTTTGATTATTTCTTGATTAATTGTGAGTTTATACTAATATATTACTATTGAACGCAAAATTCAATATAAAATCAATATATGTGTCTGGTTAAAATTTTATTGGGTCAAAGTGCGAAATTAAGCGTGAGATGTTGGAATTAATGCTTAAATAGGTTGAAATTATTAAATAGTAAATTGGATATTAAGGCAACATTTACAAAAACTAGTGATAATATTATCCTTGTATTATGATAGACTGTGCCTAGTTGTAGTGAGGTAGTGTTTTTGTCGGGTTTCACTTGAATGTTTATTATGAGATCTACATTCATGATCATTGTGTTGTTCATTTTCTCTGGAAGTGGTGGGTGTGTTAGAGATCGACGCTCTACTTTCAAACTTGTTACATAACATTCCTTGTATTTATTGATAGATCAGAAGTGGTGTGGTACGTTGGTCACAAATAGTGTCCTGAATTTGTCCACCAAAATGTTAAAGTAATAGATAAAAAAGGGAGGGAGTTGAATCAACCAACTTAAAGTCACCCCTCTAAAGGGTGAGGGAAAACATCACATAGGACTGTGTCTTATGTGAAATACAAGCTGACTTGGGTGACATAAATATCAATGTGTTCATCAGGGTTTGTGATTGCATTATATCGATCAATTGAGAGGCTTTTCCAATTGGGTGGGAGCATAGCCTTTGTGCATTAGGGAATGGATGTCGCCAAGCTCCTCCTAACATTAAGGAATGTGTAGAGGTAAGAGCTGAAGATTCCGTCTTATGGTTTTCGACCTTTATGACCGTAGTCACTATAGTTGGAGGTATTTCGCAATAATTAGGGTGTGTCTTTTTTGTTACAACTTAATCAAATTCATTTTTCATTTTGTGTGACATGTATAGTCATTCACGACACTTTCTTCTCATGTCCTGATTTTTTTGCTTCAAAGAGTTTATTTCTTCATATTTTGTCTTTTAAGCTATTTCTACTCCTTTTGCAATTTTGCCAGTAATATAATCTGTTTTGTGTTGGCTACTTGAACGTCTCTAGATATCTGTAGATCATAGTTTGCTATACTTCTTCTTGATACCATATATTTTTCCATAGTCTACCTTAAACCCATGGTATGCATCGATTATTCTTACACAAATCAAGAAATACTCCTTTTGCTTTGTTGTTGCTCTACTATAATGATTATAGGATGTCCTCATTTGAAGAGACGTGAATGTTGATGTTCTTAATGTATCTATAAAAAATATCTCACACCTATAAAATATCAAATGATTTATATAATCATGATATTCTTTTGCATATATAGACCTATAATAGTATGATTTGTTCATCTTAATATTTAATTAATTGATCGATAATATAATTTATATTTAAAATTATTTGTTATCCTTTTAAGTTCTTATTTGACAATAATGTATTTGTTTGATTTGAAAAACATCTCAACTATTTTGGAAATAAATAAACTTAACGTGATGTGGGACAAATATTTTTGTAAAATTAGTTAAGATTTACCCATTAATTCACAACTATAAAATCATACTATCGTTTTGTTATAATAATTTTTTATTTGATAACAAATTTTTAATATATAAAAATTTAGTAAAAAGATCATACATTTAACAAACAACATGTAACACTTGCTTATAAGAATAAATAATGAAAAACATAAGTTAAAAAATTAAATATTACAATAACTATTAAAATAAAAAATATGAATATATTAAAATAAAAATATAAAAAAAAAACACAAGCGGTCAGTATATATAGATATATAAACAGTTTCTTAAAAATCTTTCTAATTAATGATTAGATAAATTTTCCACAAATAAGAAAATAAGTTATACTCATTAAAAATGAGTAATATAATGTGAAGACTAAAAAAAGTAACTACACTTGTTGATTTGGGAAAAATATCAAAAACAGCTGCCATTGAATAAATAATCTTTTGAAGATGGGTGAAAAGTTATATAGAATGAATTTAGGTTGAGAGATTGAGAGTTTTGAACAGTATTCAACCATGGAATCCAATTATCATGTGTTTCAAATTTTATGCTTATGCTTAAACTAATAAACTATAGTCATGCTAATACTTTGGCACTAATAAAACTCATACTTTGGAATAAAATATCTATCAAAAAAAGAGGATATGAATCTCTCATAGTAGACCCCATCCTAGTCGGCATTTCTAAGACACATAAGATGCACTTTTTCAAAGTACAGATCGCACAATTCAAATAAAAATATTCCTACAATCTATGTTTACTCTTTTTCTTCCTATTTGTTAGAGTAGAGACGTGTGCTTGCACCAGTGGACACAACAGTTTCAGTCAAAACACAACGTGACACTTGTCCATTGCCAAATTCTTAATTCAACGAAGTCTCTGTCTTCGAGAGATAAAAGGAAAAAAAAATAAATAATAATAATTTGGTGCCACAGATCATATATTAAAAAAAATTGCGGCTGTAAATGACCCACGATACTCAGAAAATAAAATAATGCAAGTAAGTATTATTTGCTTTTAGTGACGCATGCAATTGCAGTTTAATATGCATTTATTCATGTCGTGTTATGTGCCAACAGTTTTAACCATAATTAACGACCATTTCGTGTGTTATACGTTAACCATCACTTTTTAATCTCAAAATACCCACTTATAATATCATATAAATTAAATCACTCTATTTTGCAAACTCAATTTCTCTAATATCAATACTAAAATTATATGTAGGTTAAATCACTAATATAGTTCAATCCTTTTAACTAGATTTCTTAATTTTGATATGAATATGAAATTTTTTTATGAATTTGGATTGTAAGATCACAATTAAATTGGGTCCTTAATTTGATTCACCTTAGCCCAATCATAATGGGCTTGTGGTCCAACATTTATGGGCCGTGCCATTCGCACTTACGTTTTTGCAAGGAAGCCCAACAACAGGCACCACAAATTTCATATCTGTTCAATTCGTTTCTATATCTCTAAAGTAAAACGTACTAGTACTAAATATTTAGAAGTTTTAAGAAAAAAAATGTTATATATATAATCTTAGTATCTTGATCATGTTCTATTGTTTGCAGTAAGCATAATTTATTTTGTTGTTTCGACAAATAGAGAAATTGTTTGAAAAAAATAACCATCGTACGTGTCTTATTTGAAGTCGCATAGCTGTAGTGCATCACAGATAAGGATAAATTTTATCATTTGTTCATAAATACTACAACCAAAACACAAAGAATTTGATGTGACTACAAATATATATATACATATCAATGAATAAAATTTGTTAGAATAGTGTATCAAATACTTAAAATTTGTCCCATGTTAACCGTTGAATTAATTAATATGAGATAAGGATAAGTAAAAATAATGAAATGAATAAATATTCTGTTTTTTTTTTTCTATTTTTTTTGGTGTCCTTAACTTTGTCTGCTTTAGTACACTTTTGGTACTTTTTGTAATTAATTATGAGTTTGGTATTTTGAATTTCAATCATATCCATTACAGTTTTTAAAATGCATGATTTTTAGTCTTTTAATTTTTAATTATGTCAATTGATGTATTTTAATATAGAAATTATATGACTTTAGTAGTGTCGAAAATCAATTAAAACCACACAGTTGAAAAATATAATAATCTTGATTGTTATAATTAAAATATAAAAAGCTAAAATTCTATAATATAATTAAAATTTTTTAAAAATTAAACCATACCATTCTAATATCTGAAAAAAAGTGTAGCTAAGTTTCCTTTTTCTATACAGCATTAAGAAACTTCATTAAGGACCTATCTGCAAGCAAAGGTTGCAAAGTGGACCCTAAGGCTTAAAAGAAAATAGAAAAAATGTTACAAAATTGCTCAACGGGCCACTTCCAAGTTTAAAGGAGTGGCCCAATAAATGGTCCTAACACGTGTCAACCTTCTTTGCATCAGATTTTTGGGTCAATCGATTTCTTCAATTTCTTCTTACCTTTTTCTAATTCTGATAGGACATAAATTCCCACTAACATTTTTATCATATTTTTTCTCAAAAAAAAACAATGATATAAAGATACCCCAATCATTAATCACCAATCTAGACTTAATTTTTTTATTGGTATTGTGTATTTAATTTAAAAATTGTCCTTTGTAGAAGGTGTATTAAAAAAACGAAGCTTTAGCTTTAATTAAGTATTTGTTAATAATCTAAATATTAGTGGCTAACCAATATTATTATTATTATTATTATTATGATTATTATTATTATTGTTATTGAGGACCTTAGTTAACCATATTATTATTATTATTATTATTATTATTATTATTATTATTATTATTATTGTTATTTAATATTATTAGAAGTAGTAGTATTGAGGACCTTAGTTTCAACCTTCTTCATTATTCTTCCAGTTGGATACCACAAAAAATCAATAATTGTACTTTGCCTTAACTAATAAATTGGTTATGGGTTCTAAAACTCTTAATACGTGTACCTAATTGCTTTCTTCTTCAAAAAAGCAATTATTGCACTATTTCAAATATTTTTTAAGGTTGTAAAATAAAATTTTGCATTCAACTTCACATTAAATTCAAGTTATGAACCAACCACCTAAATCATATCAATTTATAATTTATTCCTGTGAAGAAAAATATGCAAGAAAATCTGGAAGAATTGGTTGAAGGCAACAAGACTTGATTTCAAATCTAATTGCTCTTAAGTATAAACTTCTAATTTTGATGAAACCGAAAATATAAGTGAATAAAAGTGTTTTATTAATAAACATGCAAACTATGTTACCATATGCTGTTATATTACACTTCAGTAGTTATTATGATTCTATTAATAGAGAAAATAGTGATCACACAAGAACATAAAGAAAGAACAAGTATGATTAACTTATCCAATTAAGAAATTAACTGAAATTACAAGTGGTTAATTAAAAGGATTTTTTCTGTAAGAACATGACAACTAGTGTAGTTCATCTTTTTCTATCTTTACTTTTTCATGCATAGTTATATCTATGTATATGAATTGAAATATCTTTGATAAAAAAACTACTCATTCCCATTGATAAGACCTCCAATATTATAAATAAATATAAAGATTATGTGACTAATTAAATATTTAGAATTGAAGAAGGAAACTGCAGAAAGAAATGTAGAAACATTTGAAGAAAATAACGTCTAATCAAGCTTGGAATGTGCAAAGGTGGTTCCTAAGGAGAAAACTATGGAGGAATATGTGGCTCCCACTGGGATTCCTTTGTCATATAGTGGCACTGTATATAACTCGTTAATCGCCTTCATTTGCAAGAAACAACATTAATTAATTGAAAAGAATGTTTAGGGGTTGGAAAGTGAGACAAAGACAGACACAGATACCCATTAATATTTCTCAGCTCTCTCCAAATTTTTTTCCCTCACCAATCATCTCTCATTAACTTTAATTTGGAAATTTAAATGCAGGCACCCTTCAAGATTTGTGGTTCTCTCAAGTGCCCTTTGTAGAAAGTACTTTAACAAAGTCAAATTTGCTGGGATTTGCATTATTCTAAATTCCAATAGGATGTGGTATTCATGAGACACTGTTAGAGTTCATACATGTAATTACAAATTCATAACCTAAATTGTTTTATAAGCGTTCCTTCTTTTGAGGATTCTTAGTAGATGTGCAGTGGTGATCACTATGCTGAATGATCAAAAGTATGAACACATTATGGTGGTCTTTCCTTTTTTGATGTTGGATCTTAGTTGAAGCTAATCACAAGCTAATTATTATAATATATGGTTTGCTAGCTAGCTCTTCAGTTGTTTGTCATATCGCACAATATATGATTTCGGTAGTGCAAGTCACATTCACTTCATACATATAATCCAAAGATCAATAATTGGCAGATGAAAAAAATGCGCTTTTGAAACACTGTGTTTATGTTCTTTTCACTCACTTGCATATTTATAACCTATATTCCTCAATTTTGTCCCTGCAAATTACTCCAATCGCCATTTCTCTGTGATTGCTCCTTTTTAAAGTGCATAGGCTGATAGAGAGAAAAAACAGAAACTCATACTCATGGAAATGGAGCAGAAAGTGCAAGAATAAGGAGTCACATTTAAAAGTCAGTTCAATGCTATGTAACTTAATTATTTTTTTTAAACTTCTAAGAATTAAATTAATGAAACATTTAAGGAATACTCCTATCCTATTAAAAAATAAAAGAAAATGATTATACATAAAATTAAGTTTATAATATACCTAACAACAATCTAAACATCCCAAGATAAAGCAAACTTAACTAAACGACATACTTAATTGTAAAAGCATAGTTAAGAAAAAATTGATTTACATTGCTTATATAATATTGGTTGTTAAAAAATTGATTAAAAAAATTAAAGTAGAAATTTTTTATGAATATTGAAATAAGTTTTTATACTGATGGACCTTTAATATGAAGAAGAAAATAAATATTACATTAATTATGTATGAAGTTATGTAATATTTATTTTCTACTTCAACTTAAATTCTAATTCTTAGAAAGAGGATTTTTTTATTATCAATAAAAAATAAATTAATAAAAACATAAAAGGTGTCTCAACCCTTAATATAACACTATAAAAAATTCAAGTAATCTTTATATATATCTTTACTAGCACATAGGAAGACTAATTACTTAGATTATAATCGATATAGAAACTCATAATTGATCATTTGTTTTATCCACCACTAATATATTATTTACTTTTTATATTACTTCAAAGGTTAATCGACATAGAAAGTTTATAAAGTAGGATATCAATGTATCATCTCCCTCTTTTCATTTTTCCTTTTCGTTTTTTTCGACTCTTCCTTCTTTGTGGTATAAAAAATGCTTATTCTCCTCTTGTCAATATCACTAACCATTTTTTTTGTTTACATTACTTGTTAATCTTTGTTTTGAGTTTTTCTTCTCTTTATAATAGGTTTTGATGTAAATACCCGTCAGTGGAAGAGGCAATGCAGACTGTATACGAATGTTATGTTGAAAATCTTAATTCATAATATTTTGGAATCTCAATAAACGTTTTTTTTTATAAAAAGGTTGAAGCACTACTAGAATGCTTCTATTTTAATTTATTTTTATTGTTAATAAAAAAATGTAAAGAGGGAGTTCTTCTCATTTTATTATTCATAGAAATAAAATATAAAAAAATTCTACTTTTACTGGATTAATGCGTTATTGTATGAAGAATAATGCGTTGTCCAATTATCATTCTAGCATTGGAGACTTTTTTACAATGTCACACACACATATCATTTACTGTAAATAGAACTCGTGATTTAGAATTGGCCACTACAAATTTTATAAAGAGTACTGTATATCCATAAGTGGATATAAGAAAGTGTTCATAAAGATCTTGATTTCTTACTCAAAGTGTGTGTTGAAACACGCTCCTAGAGTTCAATAATATTACAATTAATGTAGCATAATTTCTGTAGTGGGGTGCTGACCTCTGATTAAGAATTAATGCAAAGAGATATTTTAAAAAACGTTATTAAACGATAAAACAAACCTACGAATAGGAGTTAGCTAATAGCACATTAAGTACTTGTAAAGGCTATAGGGGTTCTAGTTAGGCTCTTTTCATGGTGATTATTATTATTGTTCTAAGTTCCTGTGCAACGGATCATGTGAATCATGCTAATATAATATTGGTGCAAAGTAATCAATTAATACATATATGCCTAAAACTAGTGACAATTAAATAAACCCCAAATACTGCAAAGGGATATCTCTGACACACATGGCTACCTCCAATGCCTTGATCTTAACCTGAGAAAATAAAGGGTTTCTTTTTCCTTTCAAACCCTCAAGTAGATGGAGGCATAGCCTTTTCATTAGTGTGGCATTATAATATAATTAGTGGCGGCTCAGAAGAGTTTATATATAGTAGTATACAGTACCAAAAGTCGATTTTAGTTCATGGTTGAGAATAACAAAAATGGAATTCATTGATTGTAACCTTTAAGTATTGTTTACATGTTATGTTTCTGTTAATAATATATCATCTTCTTTAACTTAAAGTAAGATCCCTAGCTGTTTTCTGAGTTGACTCAGAAAATGCTCTAATTATTTTATCCTTGACATTAAATTTAAATAAATTAGTTTTATTGTAGGTTGTTCTTCAACAATAATATATTTTTTTTAACAGTAAAAAATAAATTAATATTAATAAAAATATTTAAGGGGTGTTCCAATCTTAATACAAAAACACAATATAAATCTAAAGTGTTATATATGATTAAATCTGCATACACATAATTCTGTCAAATGATAAAAATCTCTACAAGCAAGCAATGCATAACAGATTAGCATACATCCGAAAATATATCCACGCATATAAAATACTCTACAATGAGTACATTCAAATAAGAATATATAATTATTGTTTTTAAATATGTTTTTAATGTTAATTATAGCAAACCTGTTATGAATAAGGAGATGAATTTAAAGAGTCTGTGTTAATATTAAATATTATACTCAATGTTTTATGAAAAATTAGAATAAAAAAACAATAAAACGTAGATAGATTATTTAGAACACAAAAGTATACTGTGTTCTTACTTTTTTTTTTTTTTTTTTTTTATTCAAAAAAAAAATTAAAAATATTATTTTTTTTTTTTTTTATTCCACAAAATGCCTTAAACTTATTTCATGAAATTTTATCATGGTCTTAAGATCATGTACAGTTTTAACCTGGTTTCTGTTTACTTTTGTATATATTACACGTAAAAAAAGGAGCATAATTAGGAACAATTAATGCATGCAATCACTTTTTGGAAACATGTATACAGAATAATATATGGAACTTTTGCACCTCTCTGGTGAAGGAGGTTTAAATTAGTTTATTGTTGATCTCATGAACATTTTGTTCTTCAGAAAAGAAAGATATATATATATTTCTTTAGAATTGGTTTCTTATGCAAATCTATTATAGTTTCATGCCACCAGAAAAACTACGTGGAGAAGATGCTTAAATGGATGCACATAACATTAGAATGAAAGTGGAAGTTAAAGAAGGAGGTTAAATTTTTGGTATTGCATTGCATTACATAGAAGATGGCATCATGCTATCGCAAAGGGATTGAAGGTTATTGGTTTTGTACAGGAGGAGGAAAGGACTAGGCTTGATCTAAGGATCACAAGGACCCAGGGTTGATCTACCTAGAACCCTTTGTCAGACTCAAACGTGATGATGTCCACCAACAATGGCCTAAAATCTTTCTCATTATAACCTGTTGCATAAGTAGTAATTACCTATATGAAAATTCATACTACTAAGTCTCTAACATACTCATAAGTTGACCATGTAACATATATGAAACATCCAATCAAACCTTCTTTCAATGGAAAATAGGGGCAGCCAACAAGTCTCATTGCCTCAAAGCTGGAGTGCAGAGAAAAACATGTATCTTTGAGGGGCCAGCCATATAGATACTAATGCCAATGTGGGGTGTGTTTTGTTTCATATTTGGAATCAATTCTCTTTCAATTTTATGTGTACGTAATTCTTTACACAAAATGTTCAGGAATCATGTACACGTACGTCTTATGTTCAGCTCAAGCAAAAGGAGTTATTAAACAGAAAATTTAAGCCTAGACTTACCAAAAGTTCAGAGATTAAACCGAGTCTCAATAGTAAATTATATTAAATATGAGAGACACACACGTGAGATATTTGTTGGATCAATACATGTTTGTGGAAACTACTAATTATATATGCAAAAACACATGCACACGCTTTTCTCCAAATATTGTCATATAATTATTTTATATCATACCTGAATCTGAACTGTATTCAAGACGTACTGAAATTCATTTGCCTTTCGAGCTGTTTCCAATTAACGTAGACATTTTTTTTATTACCAAGGCAAAAATATTTTTTGTTTATGTATAAAGCTACAGGCATATATGAGTCATTTGACTGGATATACAGCTCCTGTAGTTATCATTTCTTTGTTGAAAAGGGAACAGATCTTATATATAAACAATCTAGCCTGAGGAAACCATCAAAAGGCTTTTGTGTGCACGCTTGAAAAGGGTATTCATGGAAGGAAAGAACCATGAGCTAAGATACCCTAGTTATTGTGTTTTTGTTTTTCTGTTTAAATATAAAAGAGAGAATATTATAAGCTGATAATTTAAAGATTCTCCAAAAGAATAGGGGCACATATTTAGATGGTTCCTTTGACAACTTAGTGTTGGTCGAATAGTGGAGTTTGATGCACATTTTACATCCGATAAATGACTACTGAAGTTTACTTTGATACAAGAATTGTTCAGTAGGAAAGTTATATTCCATTTTGCAATTGAGAACCTTTCAAATATGGAAATATTAAAGGATAAGGGGTGATCTACCATGTCTCCCTTAGCAGCAAAGATATTTTCTACTTTCACAGTATAGTAAACGTTTATGGTAATTTCGCAACAAAATTACTATCCTCGTGTTTTATGTGTCAAAATTAACCTAGTTCACATTTTTTTTTTCTTTTCCAAATTAAAGGAATAAAAGTATATCATTGTCACAATGTTAGGGCATTTACGGATCCAATTTGGCATAGTAATATCTCAATATTTGTTGTAGGGTAGTGTTTAATAAAAACGAATCCGATAAAAAAAATAATAATAAAAACCAATAAAAAATGGCAAGCTGTTTAATTTAAGTACAGTCATGGAGTTCAGTTCTTATATATATAATTACGTACAGTTCAAAAATTGACTCAACTAAAAACTAAGTTTGAGATAAAATTTAGTTATTTTTTTTAACAGTCAACAATAAATTAAATTAAGAAGCACACTTTAGGAGTGTATTAACTCTTATACACGTAACAAAATCAGTGATACTAACCCTTCAATACTTGACACCATCAGGACAACCTATGTAATTCAACAAGATAATAAAAATACAAAATAAATCGACCTAAAAGGATCTCAAAAACCAAAAAAATATTTAACAATACACATATATTCTCCTGCAAAATAATAAAAAGACTAAAAACAATATTGTATGAGTTAAAATTCAGTTATATAAAACTCATTGTAAAAGTTTTTTTTTTTTTTTTTTTTTTTTTTTTTTTTTTTTTTTTACTTTTTTAATTT
>Ga0123340_1003783_pt1 | contig 14215 bp, 7 predicted proteins | sample SirMexnodulemix_FD_89961 | JGI IMG/M metagenome (GOLD analysis project Ga0123340, IMG submission 89961) | Root nodule microbial communities of legume samples collected from Mexico - Siratro Mexico nodule mix | ecosystem: Host-associated > Plants > Roots > Nodule | place: Mexico: Nepantla... | reverse complement strand
TATATATATATATATTAGGAGTTATTTTTATAAATAATTTAATTAAGGTAGTAAGTTTTTCTATAAGAAGTTTAGTTTGGATAACTTTTTAATTGATCAAATATAGCCTCCAATTATAAAAAAAAAATAAATAGTAAATAATTTTAAAAATCAACATTTTTATATTATTTCCAAACTTTATGAATGCAATTTCAAAAATGATATAAAAAAATTTCTGCACAAAATATTATAGAATAAACCACTTCCAAGATCGCTGATGCATTGCAACCTTATGTAGTTAAATTAAATTTGTATTAAATTATCCATGAATTTACTCTCAACTTTTTACCATATTTATTTTATTGAATCTAGTTTTTTGAAACTTACATACTTTATTTTAGTACATTATAGAAATTATAGTAATTTGTCGAGTAGAATAAAGAATCAATTTTTAATAAGGAATAAATATTTAAAACAAATTATAAAATTACATGGTTAGAATTTTTTTGAAAATAAATGTAACTCTTTTACGATGGTTGCTTACTATTCTTTTTTGTTGTGAGCGTCTTCTATTTTGTCAATCCACTTGTTCGTGTTTGTCATATGATTTTTTGTCATCCACTGGTTCTCAATTTGGTGTTCTCACTTCTCTCACGTGAAATATAAGTTGCCTATGTCAGCGTTAAAGTCTAATAATTTTAAGATCCAATGAGATGTTTGTGTCATATATTATGTGATTTAATATTAGTTTTGTACATTTGTTGATATTGATGAATTCTAAAGTATAGGTTATTATGTAATGATGTTTTAAGAGATTTTGCTAGGATTTGTGATTAGAGGGAAAGATAGTAGTATATATAGAAAGTACTACATACGCATTGCTTTAACAAAAGTTATTATCACGATGGAAAATTGATGAAAAAAAAACCATATAGTAATGATGGAAGATAAAACCATAAGCTATTGTAATGATGAAAAAGAATATAGTACGTACATATTCTTCATATTCCTTAATAGCTAGAGGAATTCTTCGTTGCCCTATCAAGTGTATGGAGATTTGGAACTACAAATGTCAATTAAAGACTATTTAATGTATAAATATTCATTAATCAACGCAAATAATTTAATATTTCAAGTGAAGGGCCTAGCATATTTGTAACTAACACGCTAAAGATACACCAAATTAAGAACCTGGTACTTTTCCAAATGTTCATTTGAATCAATATCAGTAGTTTGATCATTAAAAAGATTTACAGATTTTCAATTATTTATTTCTTATATATTTAGTACTTTATTTTGATGAACTAAGAGCCATAAACGATTCGACTGTTGACTATTCAATTGATTCTACCAGATTCTCTAAAATCCAGAGTAATAAAAATGATCCAAAACTACAAATTTCAGGTGAAAGCACATCCTCAAGTAAAAATCCAAAATTTACTGTTAAGGTTTTGCTATTTGTTATAACGTATTACAGAAAATGTTTCATCGGCATATATGCAATTGTTACTAAAATACATCCGAATTTGAGTACCACATTTTTGTATCTATGTCCTCTGTACAGAAAAACCAATATGAAAATAAATGTGGTTAATCACTCAGTTATACATTAGAAAGGAATAATTCGGAGCCCAGAATCCTCATAAAAAATTCTTCATGCCTTCTATACACATTGGGCTATATACTCCCCATAGCCCATTCCTCAAACCTGAAAAGAAATGAATATCACAAGATACCACTTTCTTTCAGGGAATCTGAGACTATAATATTGTGTTTATGAAATAAATAGAAGGAAAGTCACCTATAAGAATGAGAGCAGTTGTTTTACATAAGCCAATGGAAATGTAGATCTGGTAGAAATTCAGCTGTAGAGTATAAAAACAATGGACTAGCAACCCCTGCAAACTGATGCTGAAAAAGGGATACTCATCTTCCTGGGCCATAACTTCTATTTTTTGGCCAACATGATTTTGACCCCTGTAATTTGGGAAAAGGTCATATTTATATACTGTATACAAGCATTAAATTCAAGTAATAGCAGGAAAAAGAAATTATCACCGAAACCCATCACTTTCTCTAGAGAATAATGCACTAAAACAATACAAAGGGATGTACACAACAACTCCAAGTGAAATGTAACGCAGAGAGTGTGCACAGCTCAAATTGAGGAAGGACCTCAACTCAAAGTAAAATCCAGAAAATATGATGGACCGACCATAGTGTAGCCTTACTTTTGGATACTAGCAGTCTCAATTACCGGTAATAGTTTTTCCTATTCAAAATAACATTTTACTTGTCCGAAGTACTTTGAAGGCCCAATTATCTGATTTACGTACTTGCTATAAGGAGGATAGGATATTAAAGCGAGTTATCGTGAGTGCGTACTCTAAAGAACAACCTCTGTTACAATAGTTTTATGACACACTGATTAGAAATGAATATAAGAAAATCTTCCAAATTAAACTCTGCATCAGATGAGCTGAAAGGTATTTACTCAGATCAAAGCATCATATTATAAGACAGTCCATGAAATTTATATGCTAAATTATCAAACTGGACGCGAGGGCCAATAGCTACTTACATCAAATCTACCCTCCTTTAAGCTTTCCAATGACTCGGCAAGCTCAACTTGCTTTGAAGCAGTTGCTAGCAGGGCCTGACATGAAGCAGCAAACTCAATCAACACAAATGTAAATTCTCAGAACAATATGACTTGAACTGTGGCCGGTTTAATGGTATGAGACTGGCACTACCTTCTTTGTTTTTTGCAAGTCATATTCTATACATTTTATACGACTTAATGATTCTTGAAGAATATCCTCTTTTTCAGGAGGAATTGTTTTAGGTTTATTGGCCATCTCAGTAACCACTGCCTCTAAATTCTGCAACCTCTGAAAAAGTGGCTCTTTTATTGCCGGATTAATTAAATGTTCCTGGACATTGGACTGTGCTGATTGGGTTCTCCCATGGTTTCTTGGTTGGTTGTCTACAGAGCGAACCATAAACAATCTCCCCAATGCCGCAAGTACTACATAAATACAAGTTAACAATTTCACTGTGTTTTGAGCCAAAATACTTGTAATATAGGAAATTGGTTTCTGTGGTAGTCTTCTGAGATAATTGTTGCTTGAATCACCTATCAGATGCATCATTTTTTACAATTAGTATAAGTTACGAAATTCCAATTGCTAGAAAAGGAAACAAAGTGAAGTGTGCTCAAACTAGTAATAAATTTGTGAGATAAACCTTTCGACAGCTAATATTTAACTACACATATATACTAAAAATTCAATCAAAGAATCTGTCACAAAGAAAACAAAGCAATAAATATCCATCCTGTTCTTAAAACATATTTCCGTAGGAACTACAATGCCATCCTGGCCTTTTTCATTGTGCGATGTAGCTTGAGTGGATCAAGTGAAATAATTTGACTAACAAATTTAACATATATCCTTTCCTCAGCTCAAGTGGAGCATCTGAACAAAGGTTGTTCACAGGTTATGTAGCAAGTTCTATTATCATAATTTATAAGCCATAACAAAAGTTCATCTTCTAACATTCATCCAGAAAAAGAATGAAACCCCTAATTAGAAAGACATAAGGAATCACATACTTGTTGAATCAACATCCCCAACTTCTCTGGCAGCATTAACTGGCTCGAGTAGGTTTTCACTAGGTGCAGAGTCTCTCATTGTTTTCTGAAATACGGTTTCCATATCACATATGAGTTGCAGATAACCTAAATTTTAGACAAAAAATTTAAAGATAAAGACTATATTCACACAAAAGGAAACACACAAGTTCCAAAAATATATGTTCTAGAGAGCATTTATAAGAGATGTATGGGTTTATAGAAGTGACGTGTGACCACGTAAGTTTTCTTTATCTTAAATCTTCATGGTGAAACTAATCAAAATAAAAGTTTTATCGTTTTCAGTAAGGTTGAAAGCTAAACCTGTAAGTAAGCACTGATCTGTAACGAGCTAATTAAATAATTTCTTGATTAAATTTGTTTACTAAAAAGTCACTTGAATCATCTTAAGTGGTAAATGTTAAGGATTTCCAAACATCATCTTTTTTCAGTCAGGTTTAAAGTCTAATCATATCTTATTGTTTTAAATTTGGCATCTTATATAGACCTATTATGTACATCAACAGACTTAGCTGGTGTGGAGCCCAAGAAGGTAGTCCATTAAACATCCATTTTACTCTAAGAAACCCGAGATAAAAATAACCAATTGAATTGCTAAGGCATAAACTTTCTGTTTTATTTGAAATCTATTTCTTTGGTTTAACTTGTCATCAAATTTTTTAAATTGGCATAAAAAGTATCCCAAATTGGCATAACATCCAATATAGTGTTTCACTAACCAAATTCATTCTGAAAGACAAAGAGAAAAAGACACATGACCTCAATGTTCAAAAAGAAAGAAAACAAATATGTTCTCAAATTTTACAGATATCAATAGCTTTGACCACATCAATAAGCTTCACAAGTTAATATCAAAATGAAATAGTATCCAAACAAACTCAAAATTTACCAAGCATGTAAATCATAGCAACATCCACAATCCCCCATTTCTGTTTCTGATCAAATAGGTCATCTTAAATAGACTTTATTGAGAAACTGCTATTTGCTTTGTATTGTACCTAGTTTCTAGATATGACCTTTCTTATTCTTTTCTCTTTCGTCTTGTTCGTTGTATTTGAACTTCCAATGTCATTATAAATATGAGAACCTAAGAGAAGGTACTCAAGATCTCTAATTTATTCTCTATTCTTTTGTATTCATTTCAAATTGGTATAAGAGTGGGTCGATCTAGCATGTTTCGTCTGCCGAAGCTAGGGTTCAGTGCGCTTTGAGGGGTGCAATCCACACCAATAACAAAAATGACTTTCGTCAGACTTTTCCTTGCCATAATAGTCATTTGTCATTGGTCTCTTCATCAATTAAATATTAAAAATTTTTTTTGCATGGCGATCTTGTAGGAGAGGTCTATTTCATTAATGTTAGACTTAATGGTGATGTTGATTGCCTCATAATTCAATTGGTAATAAAAGGATAAACTCAAATCTATGGGCATGACTACATTGATACTTTTATTATAGTAACCAAAATGACTTTTGTCAGGCTTTTCCTTGCCATAATAGTCATTTGTCATTGGCCTCTTCATCAATTAAATATTAAGATTTTTTTTTGCATGAGGATCTTGAAGGAGAGGTCTACATGGAGCCACCTCCGGATTTGTTGCTTAAGGAAGTATAGTCTGGATTGTAAATTATTTGTTGCTTAAGGAAGTATGGTTTGGTTTGTAAATTATGTTACTCTATGCGTGGTCTCAAGCAATCTCCACGTGCTTGGTTTGGAAAATTATGCCACATTGTTCAAACCTTTAGGCTAAAGCGAAGTAAGGCAGATCATTTTGTTTTCCATTGTCATACCTCTCCTAGAAAATGTGTGTACTTAATAGTGTATGTTGACGATATAATTGTTACAAGAAATGATGCTACTAGAATATCTCAATTAAAGGAATACCTATGCAATCATTTTTAAACGAAGGATCTTGGAAGTCTCAAATATTTTTTAGGCATTGAAGTAGCCTAATCAAAGGAAGGTGTTGTAATTTCTCAAAATAAATATGCTCTACATATCCTAAAAGGGACAAATATGATTGCTGTATACCAGTGGATTGCCCTTTGGATCCAAATCGGAAATTAATAGTAGAATGGGGAGAAGAAGTCTTCTCTAATCCCGGAAAATATAGAAGACTGGTTGGAAAACTAATTTATCTTACCATTTCTAGAGCCATTTTTTCTTTTGCAATTGGTATTGTAAGTCAGTTCATGTAGAACCCTTGTCATCCGTATTCTAATGTACCTCAAAAAGGCTCCTGAACATTGTCTATTTTATGAAGACAAAGGAAAAAACCAACAGTGAGAAAATCAAAGAGCTCCCAAATTTTTCAATGGTGTTATCCCTATGCTTCGATTTTCCAGAAAAACAAAATCAACTCGATTGACTTACTCGTCAAATCTTATAAATTCCATATTTTACTACCTACAGTGAGCATACATCTAGGGGATTTAAAATCCAAAGAAAAAGAAGAGCAAACATCTTTGATGAAGGTGGAAAGAAAATCATAATCTCAGTTGTATGTCAAACAGGTGGATATAACTATTGATGCCTTTGGTTAATTATGAGTGCTGTGTTTACACCAAAATTAATAAATAGTCTTTAACCCATAATTTCCGCCAACAAAAGCTATCCAAGCAAGACACATCTATAAAAAGATAACACTTGATACTAAAGAAACTTGTATTGATCACGAACCTCGTTGCTTTAGTCTTTGCAAAGATGATATATACTTGCAGTTTACCTCAAAAAGTAAACAACTAGCACAAATTAAGATATTGGAGACTCTAAGTAGTGTAAGAAAATATTCATATTGGATCGGCCTATGGCTCCAATCAACAGGATTAGATAGTAGCAAGCTTAAGTGCCCAAATTATTGTCAACTCTTAAGTCAGAGCGTATATATCATTCATAATCTTTGAAGCACTTCCATTCAGTATGATATGACGAGCAAGATACTTTTAAAAAAAGCATTTATAAAATGAGTAATCAGTAAAGATTCTTTTTTGGGAGATAAGAAAAAATGCTAAAGATTTGAAAATCAAACATAAAAATTATGAAGATAAAAAAAAAAAAAATAACAAGGAAAATATAAAGTCAACTCACGTTATCACCAGAAGGAACAGATTGTACGAAATCTGAAGGACTCAATCTTGCTGCTGATGCTGATACAGTTTCAGATATTTCAGACCTTGTAACCTATGAAGAAAGAAACAATCATGTGTAAAAAGCTTTACAGCATGCAAATGAATACGAACAAGACTTGAGAATTGTACAACAATATACTGAATTGGCACTAAATTTATGTGTTACCTTGCTGGCATATGACTTAACATCTACCTCATTAGCAACAGACGAACTTCTAAACTTTGTCAGCTTCATTGCTTCCCTAGAATGTAATATCTGAAAATAGAAAAGAAAGTATTAGGCTGTACAATTGGGCAATAATTCTTACATGTGATTTCGTACAAATGTGGAAATCCTAATAATGTCATACTTTCCAAATGTCAGGATCATTCCAAGGCCCTTTGTTAGATCTAATACACCCTCCATCATTTGGGCACGAACAACTGCCACCAAGGAAATCTGGAAGTTGGCTGTTGATAGAAGACAACAAAGGAATGTTTCAGATGATATGCATTATTAGACATAGAAACACTTAATTAACTGGAACAGTACAAACTTAAACACAAACCTCGAGTCTATAACCTCTAACAACCTGCTCTGAAACTTGTTGCCTAATACCTGTAGAATCAAAATATTAATGTTTTGTTTCTATCTAGAGAGAAAACACATACAAAGAAAAATAGATATATACATGTATTTTGGCTGTGGTCCTTGGATCAAGAAAACCTTTTGCTGTATTCCATAGTAGCTTGAACCCACTACCAGCATTAACAATGAACATCTGGTTTAGTGTCTGCAAAAAAGGACCAAATTCAGAAGTGAAAAAAATGACTCTATTGCCAAATTGCTATCAGCAATTTATTTTTGCAGTAAGGGTTACAGAGTATGGTATGATTTAAGTATTATTATTGTATTAGTAGGAAGAAGGTTAGGGATGGGCATTGTGGGTTCAATAAAGCACAATTGCAGTCTGTATCCCTAGTTCAGGTTCTATTCTGAAATCTATGTGCTTGAGCTTATGCACAGGCATTCGTGAACATATGCATGTAAATGGGGAAGAAAAATAGGCAAGCTATTCATGGCAGAGGAAGGTGAATTATTACTAATTAGGTCCATGTGCCTATGGGTGTTTTTGCATTATTTCCCTCCAAACATCAGCTTTTTTTTCTTCTTTTCTTCGTTCCGTTCATGTTTTAATGCAAAAAATAAAATAAAAGGAAGCCAATAAACTATGATTTGTTGATCAAGTTAAATTTAAGTTCCTACAACATTTAGTTACCTCAGGGTAGTTATCACCATCAATTTTTTGCATGCGCATAACAAGATCATGTGCAACTTTGCCAAAGCTCACCCAATTCTGTAAAATATACCAAGTATTAAAGTTTTGACATCAGCATAATGCCATTTTAGTTAATCAGATCAGATATGTTGCTGCAAACATAGAATTTACCAGGCCTTGCACATCAAGTATTGTTGTCGTTTTATCTATATGCCTCTTTGCTGCAATAGAACATGCTGGGAATTTCTCTTTAAACATTTTCTCAAAACCCTGAACATGATATTTTAAAAATCGATCTACTGTCGTGACACTCATCAACTTGCTGGGTTCAACTTGGCCAAGTCTTTCAATATAAACTGGCCGGCCCTCTTTGTCCACACCATGGTACCCATGAGGATAATAACACTGAACCTCTTCATACTCCTTATATACGAAGTCCTACATATTATTCATCATAACACTGTTCATTCAGTAACGGGGAGATTGAAGTAATTCTTGATCAAGGAAATCATATTAGGAAAATCTTCCAAAAGGGATACACGCAGGATTTCTCTTCACTAGATTTACAAATTATGAATGGCTGTTAGTTGAAAACTAAGCTAAGCTCCTCCAATATTTGGGTCCCAATAAGTACACAATGAATTCCCCAATAAGTAAAAGGAAAACAACCAAGTATCAAACTTTACCTTTAGAATAGAATCTACTCCGTACTCCTTCCTCCAATCGAGCATAGCTTCCCACATCTGGACTGTTTTATCAATGTCAAACTTTCTGGCCTTCAGAAACCTGCAGCATGATCAGCAGCCTTTTTTAGTGTATTGGACCTCAAAAGCAATTTCTTTTGTGCAAAAATTTGTCTAGCAAAGAACTTAAACAAGATGTCTTAATTTTCTCCAGAGGTTGCTGAAGAAAAAGGTTCCAAACATGAAAGAATGCAATTTCAATAAAAGATCCTTTAACATAAAAGAATGCAATTTCAATAAAGGATCCTTTAACTAATGTCTTGCCTTCTCTGCAATGAACATTCACAATAATCAAACATTTGGATCTCTCTTTAAAAGTGGAAGAATACTTCAAAGAAAGCAAAATCATGTCAATTATCGAGGAAGAAGCTACAAAATACCACTTCAAATAAGATGCTTCCGGTTGCACCTTTGCGCAACTAATATTCCCCAATAAGTTAAATTAGAAAGTGCACCTTTATGGAACAAAATAGACCATAATATGCATTTATTTCATAGTCTAAAGCAATAAAACTAAGCACTCGAAAGAGAAATAACATACTCAATAGAAAAGAAACTTGTTACACACATTCATTTACCTCAGCATTGTATGATAATCATCATGGGAATCCGGAAGCAGATCCCTTGTAAGTAGCACCTGACGAAATGAATTCACAGCTTTTTCCTCGTTAGCATCACGGACATCTTCTATGAAAATTGAAGCAAACTCACTATCGGCAACACGTGTATTACGCTTCCTGAGACTATTAGTGAGTCTTGTTGAAGCAGTCATTGCTTTTCTCCTAAGAGATCTAGCTCGAGACTTCCGCCACTCATCCTCGGAGGTTTCGGGCTCCAAACATCTACCCCTCTCATCTTCTTGAGCTAATACTTCTTCTAAATCATAGACATCAATAGTTAGACTCAAAACTACAGTCCAAAAACAACTAGAATAACAAAGATATATTCACAAAAATCAACATCTCAGTGCCACAACGGACTAGGGCTATGTACCTGGCATTCTATTCAAGACACAAATAATTTGTACTTCGATTGCCTCTGCACCAGGGGAAAAAACAAGAACCGCCTTCAATAACAACAGCTGCAAAGCAGCATCAGGAATACTCAGCTAAGCCATTACAAAATTTATCAAAAATTCGTGTATAAAAACCACAAATAATAAGCTTATTCATCTGGAATAATTAGGGAACAAAATCCATAAATAAAAAAACTAATTCAAGACACCACTCAAGACTAAAATCGGATTACGCCATTACCCAGATAACCCCTTCATCAAGAAAAAAACAGGAAGTAAAACAGAGAGCGACAATTACAACAAACACTACAGAATCTAGAACTTTCCCACAGTAAAGGCCAACACTAGAAGAAATTCACAAAGCAACGCGATTTCACAAACGAACACAAATGCCCAAAACCAAGATCAATCAATAAACCAGAGAAAAACAACATTACACTCCCCACAACCAGAAAGGAAACGACCTACATTTCACAACAACAAACACAATTTCGAGAGAATTCAATGTAAACAGATCAAAACCAATAAGAAAAAACACGCCGAAATTCTTCAACCGAGCCGGATCAAAAAAATCGTAAAAAAAAAGAAGCCAGAACCGAAAATCACAGATCAATCAACAAACCAATCCACGGACGCGGATTCCCGATCCTAAGAGAGAAAAGAACCACATTGCATTCCATACACATACCCGATTCGAAACGGCGTCGCTTCAGACACGACGATAAATAACAACAGAACACGAATAATATAGGCAAAAATGAGCTACGCGAATATCGCTTTCTCTTTGCAAGATCGAAAAATGGCGCCCTCCTCTTTCTCGTAGTACCGAAATCCGTACGAAGCCGCAGACGGAGACACGCAGAGAGAGAGAGAGAAAAGAAAAAGAGAGAGAGAGAGAGAGAGAGAGAAACGTTGGAACAAACGAGGGAACAAAGAGAGAGGCACGTCGTTATCAAAAGCGTTAGCAGTGGCGTGCAACGGCCGCTTCTGTTCTGCTACGACGCGCTAACGGCGGCTGTTTGGTTTGTTTGTTGGTAGAATTCTGGAAGCGGGGGACTCCAAAAGAGAGCCGTTAGTTAACGGAGGTGGGGTGGGGTATGATCGGGTGTTACTGGTTCTACAATACAAGAATGGAAATGGAATAATTATAAAGAAGTGAAAAAACTTTTTGTCCTTTGCACTACCAGCTCAAACGTGCTTTTCTAACGCACTTCATATGGCAGCACATCTCGGCTCAGTTCATGGTTACAAAAACAAAAAATTGAAAGAGGTTTGTGGATATTTTTTTTTTATTATTTATTAAAAATCATAAAATTGGTAAAGAAGTTGGAAAAATCAAAATGTGTAAATTTCAATATAGGTTAACAAGTGAGAGGATGCCTGTTTAGAAGAAAGTGTTTTGCTACCATTTTTAAGTGATTCTAGACTTTTCAACTAGTTAGATAATAATTTCAATATTATTTGGTTGAGAAAAAGAGAATGAAACAGAAATAAAAAGAGAAAGTCACTCAACACATTAAATATATAACTTTTCTTTATCTTTTTGGAAAAAATGCTTAGTTAAAAAAAAAAGTAGATAAGTTAGAGTTTCTACAAATTAATTTATAGTGTTTCTACAAATTAATTTTTTTATATATACTAATTTTAATGTATAAAAAATTAATTTCAATTTTTTTGGTTTTTCTTTTCTAAAATTATTTATAAAAGAATTCATACAAACAAACAATATGAACTTTTTAAAATCTATGGTATAAGTTTAAATAGTAATAAATATACTTTCTTATTATGGTAATTGTAATTCATTTATCTTATTTTTTATGGTAAAAAAATTAAAAGAAAAAGCAATAATTACAAAATATAATTTAAAATGGTTTCATTATTAATACATAGTATTAAAATGTGCGCACCTAATTTATACACAAATGTAACATAGTTATAAAGTTAACAATGTTTAAAATACATGTTTATATGGATTAGAATGAAAAAAATGGACAAATTTATAATTATAAACTTAAAAGCTATATAGGAGTTAGCCTTTTTTTTTTTTTTCTACTATATAAGGTTCATTACACTAATATCATATAAGATAAGTGATATAATAAACTAATACATAAAAAATTATATTTAAAAATAATGGTAAAATCTTTTATGAATATATTAACACTAGGTTAATATGGGTCTAAATTAACGTGGTATTAACGTATTTGTATACAGAAGTATACTGATCAGATAGATAACTCTATACATTTTGTTTACCTAATTTTTATATAAACTTTTGATTTTATATTCTCTAAATAAAATGATTATATCATAATGTTTATTTTATATATTGAACTATTTTCTTTTTAATATTTAAAATATGCTAATAATTATTAAAATTATAATTATTATGAAGCAAAAATAATATAATGACTAGAACATGCTCTTAAAGTGAATCAATCCGTATGAGTTGAATTTTAAAATAAATTAATTAAATTTAATTTACTTTTTATGGGTCAGAAATTGAGTAATCCAACTTTGACTCACTATAAATGGATTAATTTATCTAGACATATTTTATTTTACTGACTTATTTTATATAATTAAAATTAATTGACTTGACTCACTTTTTTTATAGTAATACAATTAAAATGTTCATAAATTTAACTAATTATTTACTATATTTAAAAAATATTATCATAAAAATAATAAATAAAAAATATTAACTTATACAATTAAATAAACAAATAAATTAAATATTTAAATCATTTAAATATTATTAAACAATATTTTAATATTAAAAAATTAAAGAATAACATATATCATTAATAGAATAAATAATTATAATAAAAAACATTAAAAATTATTGGTGTTAAATTGCGTTTTAATCCACCTTTAATCCAATTTGATCTGAAGTGAATTGAATTCAATTTTACCATATTTAAAAAATTATAATTTTTCCAACACCCATTTAGTTCCATCTTTACAACCTATGAAATGTGTTTTAAAGCACATATCCTAATAATAGTTGATAGAAAAAACTATTGTAGACCTCTTGGCTAAGTTAGCACCATTAGCAAAAGTCAGATTCTAGAAAAAGTTGGCACTAAAAGTCCTTAATTTAATAAAAGTTAGAGAAACGTGACCACTTTTTTGTCAATTGTGAAATTGTTTATGGTATAACTTCTTTTAGAACCTAATTTGAAATTCTAAAAGCAGTAAAATCATTTTACACTTTCAAATATATATTTAATACAATTTTAAACTAATTACGAATATTTGATGATTCATATTCCACAAGGTGACCGACCAGTCGTTGTGGGCCACGTGGAGGCACGAAGGTGATGAAATGAAAGGTGGTTCTTTTACGTAAAAGGATGCAAAATTGCACATGATGTGGGTGACTGCCACGTGAGATAAACCCTTTAGTGGGTCCCACTTACCATACTTAATAATTAAAAACAAAAGAAATAAACGACAACAGAAAATTAGACATTTCGATTTGACTATTGCTGTGTTTTTTTGCCTTCGGCTTTTGACTATTTCATTGTGTCTGTTCTTTGGATCTTACGCTTCATCTGACCAATCTAGGAGCTGGCAAGGATATTCTTTTGCATTGTATAAACAGAACTATTTTTACATTTTCTAGGAAATCAAAGTTGGCTTAAGTGGTGTAGTTAGGAATTGGGATCAAGTGGCTTTTGGGGGAAATTTCATCTGTGATAATTTCAAATCAGCAAGAGTTAGTGTTAGGATGTGATTGGAATTGAAATTGTACTTGATGTACTATTAGGTGGTAATGATAGGTATTCCTAATTGTGTTAGAAAATTGGTATACTAAGAAAGCTACTTTTAAATGGAAAGACTAATGTATTCAAATTATAACTAAGTTGTTAAAAGGTTTTCGTTATGTGTAACATGATTTAATAGGTTGATTTACACATGTTAGGTCAATTTTAAAATAGCTTCCTCCTAAATTGATAGCTTAGGTATTTATAAGGTATTAATTTGATTTGCTGGGCAACTCTCTAACCAACTTGTAAGTATTAGTCTTTATTTATTGAAGATTTGTTTACATGTAATCTAAAGGTTATATTGATACATATTTTGATACGTATTTTTAGTGAGTGTTTTTTTCTATAAATATTTAGGTAAATGTTAAGTTCTTTCTTATTGACATTGATATTTCTTGTTGGGATTATTGATGTTGAATCTATTTGTATTAGGAGGATATGATATTAATGCGAAAAACTTACAAATTTCATAAAATGAAGGAGTGAGAGGCAAAGATTTAAAAAATAATAATAATTGTTATTGAGTCTAACTAAAAAGTTGCTTTAATGAAAGTAAAATATAAAAAAAAAAGAGTTAATAATGAATTTTAATGGAAACAAGTAACAGTTGTAATTATAATGGATATTGTTGTTATTAAGATTCTATAAAATAAGCACTTATATTAT
>Ga0123340_1003780_pt1 | contig 14220 bp, 8 predicted proteins | sample SirMexnodulemix_FD_89961 | JGI IMG/M metagenome (GOLD analysis project Ga0123340, IMG submission 89961) | Root nodule microbial communities of legume samples collected from Mexico - Siratro Mexico nodule mix | ecosystem: Host-associated > Plants > Roots > Nodule | place: Mexico: Nepantla... | reverse complement strand
TATTTTGTTTTAAGTTTTTTTTTTTTTAAGTATTTTTTTATTATACTATTTTTTTTTTTTTTTTTTTTTATAATATCCATATTTTTATATAATAGTAACACTAATCACACATAAATTCTATTATAAACCTAAATATAAATATCCATACATTTATCATAGTATTTCAAAATATACTTATCTATATGTTAACACTTCTTTATGTTAAAAGTAAGATAAAAGATGGTGTCAATTATAATAGAAAAGTTAGCTTTATAATCTTATAGTAAATGAACATACTTGACTTTAACATGCTACACATTGTCTAAACAAGAGAAAGAAAGTTTTTTTTTTCTCTAAGCATGAGGGTTCCTCTAGGTTACTCTTTCAATCTCATGTTTTGATGCAACAACTTCTACCTACGACTATTCAAGAGATATTGTTTAAGATTGTCAAATATGCATCAATTATATTTGTTTACAAAAATGGATGACATCCACTTAGTTAGAAAAGTTAGACTTTGGGATATAATATTATTAAGATGGATGTACACAATTGAGCAATGCATAAATATATTAAAAAAGTATATTAAAGAAGCAATATAGCATGAACCATATATTGTTAAAAGATATATTATGGAAATAAAAATGTCGAGTTTTGTACAAAGTACAAAATATTTGTTAGAAGTTATAGATATAACTAGGTCTCGTAATCATGGAAGAGTTGTTAAAGGTAGTCAAAGTGTAAAGTGGTGGCACTAAATCTAGATGAAATTCTAGAAACATATTTTTATATATTGAATAACATTGTTATAGTTATCTCCTACTTAAATGATTGCAAAGACATCATGAAGAGAAATAATCCACAACAGCATGACAACTCCGAATCGAATTCGTGATTTTGGTTCTGATACCAATTATTAGATCAAGCTTACAACTAGACCAAAAGTTATAGTCATTAGTTACAATGCTACTCTTTCTGCTTAAGAGCATAGCAGCCCAAACATCAGGATTCGATTGTGACTTGGTCTATCTGACTTTCACTATGTGACAATTGATGTCACCCGTAACAATATGATAATCGATTATGACAAAAAAACATCGATTTCTTCTTCGTACATAATCTCTGCATGTCACACTGAAAGTTAGGGCCAAAATATAATTACATATGTATGATGTGTAATTTTCATCTCAAAGCTCTTCACATCAACTAGAAATGTCTAAGGAACCTCTCCCTACTCATTTTTTTTTTTTCAAATCAGCATAAACAAATGAGTGCCTCAAGCAAATCCATCATCATGAATAATACATTCATTTAAACAAACACGTTATAGATGACAGGGACTAAAAACAACCATGAAAAAAGTTTAAGAACTAAAATCAGTAAAATATTATTTAAAAATAAAAAAAAAAGTTGAGAGAACAAAAACATATTTTAACTTGAAATATTATTTAAATAAATTAAAATTTGATCTATTTGAACACGTAAATTAGATTAAAATTACTCATTTCCACTTTTCAAGTTTTAAATTGAAAATAATCTTATAACAACAAATTGACAATAATCTCCCTAGCTTTGAATTTTGAATATATTTAGTTATTGTTTTACAAACACAAAATAACTGCGTATACATTTCCTGATATACTTCGAACAAGTGAAAAATATACGTAAAAGGAATTAACTACAATTTCCTAAGTTGAGATTTTGTTTGAAAATAATATCAAAACTAACGTTTATTAGCTATAATATACCAGTTAATAATAAAAATCAGCTATTTACTGCTTCTTTTACATATATTTTTTTCTACCTTTTATAATTTTCTTTCAATTAACTAATTTTTAGTTTTGATAATTTACGAGAAATTACACATAATGAATAATGATGAAAAATTAAAAGTGCTGTTATTTTATAACTATAACAATTGATAAAACAAAAGTAAATTTTTTTTTCAGGTAGATACTTTATTAAAATTATAACTTTTTTATATGTTGATAATTATTTTTTATTATGGTAATAGTTATATGAAAGTTTTAATTATATTTATTATTATAAAAATCGCTGCTAAAATTCCATTATTGAGAAATAATGAAATTTGAATATGTTACTGACTTCAGCCAGTCTATTACCAATCAGCCCAACAGGCCGTGACCCATTGAAAGAGAATACCTTGACTTACTAGATATGAAACACTCCCTAGTAAATTTCTATTCCTTTAAAAACACGTAACTTCTAATTATTTAACACATTCCTTTTATGCTTTTTTAGAAAAAAAATAAATAGAAGAGCCTCTCATCAAATATACTTTCACCATCACATCTAAACACTGACAACAAACGAATTCTGAGTATCATAGTCCTTAGAAATATCCGTCCTCACCCAAGTTGTACGCAATATAGACAATGTTTCAACAAAATAAAATAAAAAAACGAAAACAAAAACATAAACATAAATATAGTTGAGTCTCCAGTATTGTAAATGTTAACACTGTACTTTTTTATTGATTTTCAAAGCGTTTCTTTAACTATATAACACAATTTTTAATTTTTCTATAAAATTGAAGTATCATTTATTTACGTTATTATTTTTACATTTAGCTTTATCAAAATAATCATTTTATTTTTTTGCACTAGCTTTTCATTCCAAATCTTTATTACCTATACCCTGAAATTATTATTTCTTTTTAATTTTATTGAAGTTGCTCGCTCATTTTAAATGTAAGTTACTCTTATACTTATTTATTTAAATTAACCATATATTTCTTATAATGATTTTAAAATTTTCCTTTTGAACATATTTTATATTTTTAGCTAAACTATAAAATCCTATAGTGCATAGGATCCTTCTTAGTTAATTCACGAGCAAATTGTGCACATTAAATACATTAAAATGAATTGAAATATTTATATTAGTGATTTGTTAATTTTACTAAATATGATTGACAACACAAACAATTGAAACTAAATTAAATGTTACAACTGTTACGAAGTTCATCTGTACTTAAGTGAAAAAAGGTTTCAAAATTAAATTATTTCATATTTGAAAAAATAGAATAAGTACATGAAATATTAACTCCGAACAAACTCCAAAGGAGAGATCAATAATTACATCAAGTCAAAGTAATTTAACCTTGAAATATACACGATCAAAATCAATTTGAAAAAAATAAATAAATAAAAGAAGAAAAACAAACAACCACAACTATGTTTAGGTAGCTATATAAGAAGCCGTTCTAGAATAAAAATAAATGAAATTAGTAATACTATACATAAAATATAACTTGAGGTTAGCCAGTCAGATTAGTGTGTCCAACACTGAACACGAATTTAACAGTTAATTTAAGTCAGCTGTGTAAGTATAAAGTTTCTTGATGACTAACCAGAAGAATTCTTTTTCACTGCATATGCACGACATGCTGACAAACCAACAACTGCCATTGCGGTCCCAACTGTAAATTCAAGATACAGTTATTTAAAAATCAACAATTGAGCAATACAAAAAATACTTTTGGAAACTTGTGGTTTATGGCTTTATGATTCAAGCAGCAAGTTCTAGTAGCGGAAGGTATCCAAGAAAAACACACCTGAGGCAAAGAGAAGAGAATGCTGAAGAAGCCGATGGTATTGTTTTCTTTTCTTCTCAATCTCAGTTTCTGGAATGCTTAAATGAGGGTGCTCAGCAGCATGGATAATCTTATGGTACACGTTACTTGAATCGCCTAATTTCATACTTACGTGAATAGGTCCCTCTATTCCCAATTCCTGAGTAACCTGTAGCAAAATTAAATGGATGATAGTAGCATCCTAAACTCGAAGGTTTAACTACGAAATAATACATAACAAGAACATATTTAATTATGTCATAACTCTGGTTAATAAGTAATACCTTTACTGAATCTTGTACTGCCCTTGGATATGGAGTTAAATCATCCTTAGCAGCAATAAGGAGACAAGGAACTCTATAACCAGTTAGATCTCCTTGTCTAGCAACCTTCTCAAGCAAATCTCTGGATTTCTTCCATGAAAGTTCATCTGAGCTGGAAAAATAAAGAAAAAAGAAAGTACAAAACCAAGATACAGCTGCATTATGCAAAAATAAACAACCAAATATGCAACTACGAATTAAACTAGGTTAGTTCAGTTAAGGAAAATTCCACATAAGAATAGCACTCAAAATCCGGTATGGTGGTACTAATAAAGTATCTAAGATCAATTTTTTTATAGTCTAACATGAACTTTGACTTGAGAAAAGAGCCTTGCCTTAAAAACAGAACCAAAATTGAAGTGAGATTTTTTAAATATAGCATGTGTACAAATGGACTCGGATTAAATTTTTATCAGAAGATATATTCATCCATCATGTGAGCCATCTTTGTCAATCAATGAGCGCCTCTCTTTCCCCATCTTAATTCTCCCCTCCTCTAATATATCATATTGATTTTCATGTTTTGTTAGAGAGGAGTGATGGGAATTTCTATTGTGGCATCAGTATACCTCAAATGATCAGATCAATAATAATTATTTTGAGTGATTCATAAAAGTTAAGTTGAGTATACAAGCACAAACAAAAGAATATAAGTTAAATAGACAATATGGACAAGATGCAACCTACAAACAGGGTAAGAAGCTGGAAACTCTGGAAAGAAGATGGTTGGAGAGTGGAAGAGAGACCCGTCATACTAATCTTTCCTTCAACTAGATATTCTCATTCTTCCAGCAAGTTGTCAACCAAGTAAATGCAAGCCAATATAACATTCACTTAAGTTTCAATGAAATGAAATTTTTAATCAAAGATTAAGTTTTGATAATTTACTGTGTTTCTAATCAGCAAATAACATTCATATCGATAGCTAATAGAGTAATATACCGTGGAAGGCAGATATTTCAAGGGATCTAAGACCGAACCAGGTGTCATTGCAGGTAATATTGCACAAAACAAATTTAGGTAGTTAGTTTATACATAAATACACACGATACCAGCATCTCTTCAATACATTATTTTAATTTACCGCCCATAAATATGCTGATCACAGCAAAGCAAGGTGTGAAACACCATTCCAATAATTTAAAAGTAGCAAAGCATTATCAAATAAACACATTTTGCACCGTACCTGTCATACACAAAAACAGCTATATCACATGCTGCCAAATAGTCCTTATTTGACAAAGCATTTGATACTTTGCTCTCTGGTATCTCCCGCAACACAAGAGTTTTTCTGGCTCCCTGTATAGCAGAAGCAAAAATCGGGATCATGAGTACATCGATTACATATTGTACCCAGTTTCCTCCGCAACATCTATGTGACTACTATATTTACTAGCAAAGCTTGAGAGAAAGACAATATCATTTTTCAAATTCTTTTAAATAACAGTAATGTTGTGACATCATGATACTCACCCCAATTAAATCCATGGCATTTACTGCAAACCTCTCAACCGTTGATGGAATATAATTGTTTAAGAACGGCCTGTGAAAATGGAGCTAATTGTTTATTAGAAGGAAAACAGATATGAACAGTAAGAGAGAATGAAATTCACTAACTCATGGATCAAAATATATTTGAAGGGACACTGACTATTGGTTCAGAAGCACACCTTCCCAATAATGAATTCAACAGAGAAGACTTCCCGGAACTTTTAGGACCAAAAACATAGCATTGGAACACATTCCTTTCTGTTGCTTGCTTCTTGCGATCTACTGCTCTTCTGCGAGTAACACGGAGGGCAGCTGCAGGATTACCACTATATCCAATGTAAATCAAATTAGCCAGGCTACACGGTGGATCAAGTAATGTCATAAGGGCCCACTGCATCATACAATTCAAGAGACATATCAATAACCAACTCATTCTGAAGAAAAAATAACAGTGTAAATTATACCCACCTTTGACAGGAATCCATTTAGAGATAGGTAACCCATGTCATTCATCTCAGCAGCATCCTTATACAGAGCATCATTCCAAGGACTGCAATCACAACCATGTACCAAACCTAAGATGGATGACATCAAGTAGAAAAACTAACTATAAATAATTTCAAGATTATCACAATTGTGATAGGAAACGAAGTTAATAATATGCAAAGTATATACCACCTTTGAACAATAGATAAAATTAAAAATTAACACTACTATCAGATATACTTCAGCTGAAAAATTGTAAAATAGTAGTGTTTCCAAAGGTAACACTCTGTCTTTTATAGGATTGTGAAAGAAATGTCTGTTTTCTGAGCTCTCATAATGCAGAAATAAATAGGTGTTTCATGCTGCACAAACATAGACTTTGGCAAGGAACAGTAAAAGCAATCTTTTAAACAGAGAACTATTGTCAAACATAGAATCTCCTCACTTACTCCTCGTATCCTGAATTTTAGTGATGTCTCCAATATACTGATTGCTTCAATTAGTCTTAGATTATGTCTAGATAAACTTCTTTTTAAACACTTATAAGAGAAGAAAATAAAAAATATCAAACAAAGTGAACTTTTCTCATAAGCTAAAATCAACTTATGCACTTAAGTTTTATAATGATATGCTGCATCAGTAATTAAAAGAAAAAATGCTCTCCCCAACCACCTATCCAAAAGAAAAGCTCAAACTAGGTGATTTCCTGGAATTACAACATACAAGAATAAGAATCACATCACACTTCTGGAGCTTCCAATTTCTCTAGTAATTAAAATTATCCATTCCCCAACTGCAAGACCATAAAGATTTTTCAAGCACAAACCATAAGCAAAATGATAATGACACTGGACCAATGGCCCAATTGGTTAAAGATTTTAGAAAAATAATTGCTTTATTTTTCAAAAACTGTCTCAAGCTATGAAAATGAAACGGATTATTTCCTTAAAATAAACTAATCCAAAATGCACTGTGACCACCTACTCACAATCAATTAATAGAAGGCCAAAAAATATTACATACGTTCAAAAGAGCTGGATTAAAAGAAAAGGCGGGAAAAGGTCCAAATCCCTACATAACAGGGTAATAGAAAAATCTAGACACTAGAACTAACCAAATTAAATTTCTATAGTAGTGCAATTATTGCAGCTTATACTTTTAGGTTGCCTCTTTTTTTTTTTCCTTGTAAGCAATTTTAATTCCTATCAGTCTCTTACAGAAATCATGAAGTAAGCATAAGACAACATCAGTGACAACTTAATCACGGAATTGTACAAAATCTCTAACCAATACCTATAAAGGGATAAGGCTTTCAAGAGGCAGGTCATTTATGACTTAACCCAAACATTTTACAGGAAACAAGTCTACTAATTCTCAGTGAGCCTAAGTATGTTATACAGGACGTTATCTTATCTTTGCAATGATCACGCAGTTTTGTTGCATCTACAGCTTATAAAAATTTCCTCCTAAAGCTTTTAGAGGCAGTCAACCAATCTAGATTTCTCCATCCACAATAAGAAAAAGTGACTTAGTTATACAGACTAAATATGACATTAATGAGATACTGGTCATAGAAGGGACAGTCAAAAGAAGAGTTCACCTTTTATTTTTCTGTACAGAGAAAGATTAGGATGAGGGATGTAGCAAGTTCACCTGTCTGGAGCAGTACAAAATAACTTATCAACTTCCGCAGGTCGTAAGGCTCGATCCTAGAGAGTATCAAGGTTCAAAGAAGTAAACAGAAAAAATGTATATTAGATATGGAATTCCACCTAAAAAGAACACAGAGAGACAGGGGGTTAAAACACATAATAGAGATCAAGGAAGTGGTAACGAAACCATTACTACATACTTTATCTGTATCTAACAGTCGAAAGATACCATTTAGAAACTCTACAGCTTCACCTGTCAGCTCCACACTCTGTAAGATCATGTGTACGAAAGTAAATACTTCATATCATTTGTAAGTTTAACAGGAAAATTAAAATAACTTCACAACAATTGGTGATGAATTGAAGACCTATATAATGTCAGGAAATGCACTTTTGGGGAATAATGCATATTTATCATGCTATGTGATGTGCTTCTTTGAAAACCATTTGACTCAACAAAATGTATCATAAAACCAATACCAACAAATATCAGTCTCTCTGTCTCCATCTCAATATCAAGCAACATGGAATAAAAGCATCCCCTCAGTTCCATATTACCTATCCATTTAAAAGTTTAACAAAACATTAATTACTATTTTCTCAATTATACCCTCATCTTTACCAATCCTTAATTATTTTATACACCTATAAAAAAATGAGAGAGGTAATGATAGAAAGAGTTTTAGAGTAATTAATGTGATCTTGAACTTTACAAGCGACCAATAAATAGAAACAAGTTCTCCAAAAATGTAACACTTAAAAAAGAAACAAATGGAGTAACAGAGATAACATATAAAAGACATAAGGGCATAATTAGGAAATAAAAATAATTCTAGTACATATATGAGTAAAGCAATTGTATTTCTTAATAGGTGATATATAACATTAAAAACCAAATATAAAGAAAAAGTGGGAGAATAGTATATCAACTGCAACAAACTAATTGCAAATCCCAAAATTCTACACAGCCATACATAAACAAGAGGAATGCTGGCAGATAAGGAAAGACTTGGACAATAACAATGTCTCAGCATATAATGGTCATTTTTAAGAGCAAATTTAAAATCCATACTTCACTTCTGCAATTCAAATCCCAGAGGCATAGGTTTTCACAGCTAGTATATGCAAAACCTACCAATGGATAACTAAAATTGCTGTCATCAAATAAGTGTAACCTAAATGTAAAATTCTACTCTTCCCAATTCAACAACCACACGCATTTTCTATTATTGTTAATACCAATACTGAATAATGTACGTTTAATTTTTTTGTATCACTACTCCAACCTCTTCAATTTAAACCACACAGGTAGACAAAAGGTGGAATTTACACAGTAATATAACAAAGAAACTATGTATCACCTGATCCAAAGTGCGCTTAGATGGAACAGGAAGGAAATCATCCTTCAGTTTCAAATTATTATCATATCCAAAGTTTCTTAGAACAGCCCATAATGTCTCTGGACGCCCTTTTCTGAGGAACATATTATGAACACAAATAAATCCTGGAAAAGTAAGGCCAACTGAGTTGACTCCTTCAGGTACTTTCTGCTGTACAACTGATTTGACTCCAGCTATTTCAGATGATTGCAATGGTACATTGAAACATCTAACCTGTTTGTATATTTGCATGCTTTCAATAAACGGACACAATGAAAATAATAAATATTCAAAGCATAAGACACAAAAAAGGAAATTTGAAAAAAATCTAAATCTAACAATAACCTGAAAATCATTTAGTTCTGCTTCATTGAGGGCTTCATCCATGTCACGATCACAAAGAACAAATATTCTTCTCAAAGCCCTAACACATCGATCTGTTAAAGCTTGACTTTCAATATCATACAATGGATCTACTGGATGCAGTACCGCTTTTTGAGCAAAATAGAAAACTTCAGGGACCTGAAATATAAGAATTAACATTAAATTTCAGGCACTTGTATTTTTCAAACAATGATGACAATACTATCAAGACTGTGACCTTATATATAAGTTAACTGCGATATCATATAGACTCGCGAATTTCTTACTTTACACTTGAGTTAGGCTGTATTGGGTAAAGTTTTTCCATAAACATTTGTAGGAAAAAAGAAAATAAGAGAAAAAATGAAATAAGCTTCTCACATGAGCTAAAAAGCTGGTGTACAAGTTAAAATCAGCTCTTTGTAGAAGCTAAAATCATTTAGCTTTTCCAAAATGTTGATTTTAATCTATAGACAAACTAATTTTAGTTTATAACAAAAACTTATCCAGTCATGGTCATACATGTAAAAGAGAAATGAGAACTCATTTAGCTGGATTTTTTTTCTATCTTTTGGACATTTTGTATTTGATGAATAAGTACCATTTGGGAATAAAACGTAGGATTTTATTTTATCACAAGGAAATGCATTAGAAACTAGATTTACGTACAATATATTGTTGTAAATTGTAATAAATGGCCGTGATACAATCTATGGCATCGACCGATACTTGAGCAAGAAAATAAGATAGAATCTTGTTTCCTTATATACAAGATATAATATCTATGAATAATTCAGCATCACCAAGTACAAATAATGCAGATAAGCAAAAGACCTGGTATTGCGTAGCAGCAGAGCATTCAATGCACGTAACAATTTCTTTGAACTGTTGCAGCAGCTGTGTCATGAGGCGCTCCAAGCTCACTTGCTGGCTCTCATCCCTGAGATCCAGCTTGCAACCAGCCACAATTACAGGCACCTTCACCTGCATCAGTGTATCACCCAAAAAAATCAAAAACAATAAACAAATCATCGCTATTGTTTACCACTCGCACTTCATTCCTCGTTGAAAAATGCATAAAGTCACCAACCTCCAACTTCTTCAGCTCCGGGAACCAGTAAGAACTCAACCGAGAAAACGAAGCCGTGTCGTTGCAAGCATAGGTTAAAACCACAACATCAGCTCTTTTCAACTCCTCGTTACGCTTGCTTTGTTTGTCCAAGCTACACACAACAAAAACGCGCGTTCATTCGGAGCATAATCAAGCACTTCAAATCTAGAAGGATCACCGCGAATAAGATAGCAATAGCATGCATAACGTAGAAGGAAAGAGGTTCACTCAAAAGATGCGATTCAGTTATCGCGCCTTGAATTGATCAATTGTTTCGTAAAATACGGATTGCTTCGAAAATATTTCGATGAAACTAATGCGTGGAATTAATTGTGGAAAGTCGCGGAGCTGAAAGAGAAGGAGGAGGACCTGGAAGGTGTGTCAATGACGGTAAGAGGAACGTTATCGGGGTACAAATCAGGGGGCAAGAGAGTGGGCGGAATAACCGGCGTAACGGACTCGGCAAATGACTCCGTCGCGATGGCAGCTATCAGGCTCGATTTTCCGGTGGCTCGGTCGCCGGCGACCACCACTCGAACTCCACTGCGACCGTCGAAGCTTGAGTGATTTGCCATTGATACGATGCCAGATATCAGACCAAGAACGACTGGAAATAATAAAGCACAAATAGGTAGACTTTCGGGTTTAATTGCTACGAAGTCTTAGTTAATTTTGTAAATTAGTTATAAAATAGTTATTTTTGAGATAATTAATATTAAAATAGTTAAATTGTTCAGTTGATCAGTAGAATTAAAAAGAACCTTTACTTTAATCTTTATAATGTTTAATATTATTTATTTTAATCTTTGTACATACTATTTTTAGCATTTTTTTGTTTTTATCAATTTAGATGATAAATAAAATAAATAAATTACGTACGTAGTAGGAGATAGAAAAATTAAGACGATATGGGTAAGAATTAAAATAAATAATTTTAAAATATAATAAACAAAAAGGGAAAACTTCTATGGCTATAAAGATTAAATGAGTAACTGAACGTCTTTTGTAATCAAGTAACCATATAAAATTTTATATGATTAGATTTTTTTTTCTTAAACCGACTACTTGTGAATTCATATAAGAAATAAAAGTGTATTATTATTGAATAATAATGAAGTTCTATATCAAAAGATAGTTTAATTTTTATGCAAACGTGCTAGAATAATTATGTTATATTTTGGTATAATTTTCAAAATAACAATAATAAAATTAGAAACAGTTAACTTATTATACGTGATAAATTATAATTAAATGATATAAAGTTTTAAAACAAATTAAAGAAATTAAGAATTTATTTATTCAACAATTCTTTTTTCAAATTAGTGTATAAATTATACAAAATGCAAATCATTCATTTGTATGAATTGGCATAACTTTTATCATTATTAATTTAAATTGACATTGGTCTTCAAAGATTTAAATTTAATTAGTTTGATTATACTTTATTGAATTTTAATTGTGATGTTTACTTTCATTAAATACATCTTTAAAAAAATAATTTATAAAAAGTTATTTTTATGACGTCTTAATTTATTTTTTCTAAATTTTATTATACTACACCATTTTGTAATACCTTTTATAACTTTGTTTTCAAGATATAAAGATTTTTTTTTTTGTTTTTATGATTTATTAACGTAAATATTAAGTTTATGACCGTATATATAAATTGTGGAATGAATTTAATTTTCTTGTATTAACATTCTTTTTTTATTTTTGTAAAAATAATAATTTATTGATTAAATTATTTTTAACAACACTACAATACAATAATACTCTTTTGGCAAATAGAAACAAAATGGTGTTGCTTGGTTACTTTTAAACATTCAATTGAAATGTTGGGAAAATATAGTTGATTTTTCTTGTGAAATAAGAAAATTTGAAGGTAAATAAAACATCGAAGATGATGTAAAAAAAATCATGATTTCATTTAACAATGTTAAAGTTGCCTTTTTTATTAGGTGGTTGTATGCTTTTTGTTTTTCTGTTTTTTCTTATACGTTTTGTAACTCTATTTACAAAGTGTGTTTCTTTTCTTTTGATATACTTTTTCATGTTTTTTTAAAAAAAAAAAGTTTTGCTTTACATGTTTTTTTATCTCGATTATCCTTATGATACACTCCTGATGCACTTTTACAAATATATAAATACACAAGTATTATGATAATTTTGTAAATACGATAATTTTGTAAACACAACCATACATACCTAAAATAGCATAAGTATTCATGTCACCATGCAATTTGGTATGAGAATGAGTTTATCATGCTCTGCTTTTATTACTAATGTACAATCATTTTAAATCAAGTTTTTCTTTTTCTTTCGATTTTTCTTAACTTCTTTTATTTATATATGGATTTTTTATGTATTGAAGTATAGAATAATATAGATTACACATAAAATCTTTCTAGTTCTTATTATTTATATTCAAGTGAGAATTTTAGTATGATTCTTATAAGTTCTCAACTTAACGAAAATAATTAATACTTATATAATAGAATTATGAATGAATTCTTCTTTCAAATAATAAGCTTAAATTTATAGATGGAAGTATTAATGTATCAAGGAGAAACGAGTTCTTATATGATGTGTGAGAAATGTGCAATGTTATGGTCATCTCATGTATTAGTCAGATCATGTCCAACCATATTGCATAGAATATTATCTACATAGATAATGTAAGAGATTTATTGGATGATATAAAGGAAAAATTCTCCAAAGGAAATTATTTGAGAATATCTGATCTTCTCCGGGAAATACATTCAATAAAATAAGGATAAAGAAATGTTTCAAATTTCTTCATTAATATGAAGATATTGTGAGAAGAGTTAGAATCTTTAAGACTTACCTCTAGTTGTATTTGTGACATGCAATGTTATTAATCTTTTTCGGCAAGTGTAACGAGTCAAAGGTAATATAGATTTATAAAGTAAGGATGTCAATCCCCATATAGAACAATTTTGCTATCAAATCTCAAATTCACAAATTACTAAGCAATTAAAGGTTTCAAGATGAATTCAGAGTAATTTAAATTAATAAACAATAAAGACAATTAAAGAATAAATAGCAATTAAAAAGAAAGTTTTTAAGATCTAGAAAGATATGGGATTGAACTTCATCTATCTCCCTCATTCATATTTTGGATTTGAAAATAAAATACAATATTAGTAACAACTCACTATTGAAGCACATATAATAATCATTCACACTGATTCATCTGATATGATATGAAATTCATAAGGTAATTTCCTAAATATTGATCCCTCAATTATTTAATAAATTACCCAACATTAAGAACAAATGTTATAACAATCAATACACTGAAACCTATCCCTAGTATTCCAATATATTGGGTATTTTCAAAAGTACTTCCCAGTTAAATTCAAAAATCAAGATAAAGACTCTATTAATCAGATAAAATCTAGCATTAAGTGCAAGATGAAAATACCAATAGAGTAGAAACTCAATATTATATTTAAAATCACCAAATTACAAATGAGTTCAAAAGATTTAATTCAATCCCAAAGATGAAGAATTTAGCTACCCATGGTAGCCATTACAAATCAATGAAAGGAAGATTGCAAGAGAAGAAGAGAATCTTGATTATAGTCGTCTACCTCTGTCCTCTAGGTCCTGATTCCTCCCAAAACCCTAAAAATCTCCTTTTAAACTTTTAGCCTAGGTTAAGTGACTTTTCTCTTGGTCTTTTTTCTATTTTAAACTTTTTATTTCTTTTCTTAATGAATCTTCCAATCTATCATTTTCTTCATTCTTTTATACCTGAAATTTCACAATAATTGAGATTAAATTATTTCCTTTAACTCAGGACTCAAAACATAAATTT
>Ga0123340_1003779_pt1 | contig 14224 bp, 12 predicted proteins | sample SirMexnodulemix_FD_89961 | JGI IMG/M metagenome (GOLD analysis project Ga0123340, IMG submission 89961) | Root nodule microbial communities of legume samples collected from Mexico - Siratro Mexico nodule mix | ecosystem: Host-associated > Plants > Roots > Nodule | place: Mexico: Nepantla... | reverse complement strand
GGGTGTAGAAGAACTCGTGGAGGTGCAGAAAGAATGCGTCTTGTTCATAAAATCACTTCAACACAGTTACAAAAAAGCCCACTCTTTATACCCGAAAACCAAACCCTAACTTCTTCTACAAAACCCTACCAAAACCCTCTTCACCACTCTCCGAAGACACTCATACACCATGCTTGAACTCGCTTGACCTCAGAATATACATCGCCGCGAACTCAACCAAGTTATCGGTGTTAGAGAGAGTTGAAGCAGCGAAAATGCCTCTCGGAGAAAGGTTAGGGGATAAGAGCGAGTCTCGCTACTGCGGCGTGGAGACCGATTTCAACGATGACATGCCGCAAGTCCTCCACTTCAACCTCTATTCTGGAAGCTTCGATTTCGTTGTTGCTCCTCTGGTTAGTCTTCTTCACATATTTTTCGATGCAGTGCAATAATTTTTTTTTCATCACAAATCAGTGAAGTGATAAGTGAAAATTATAGTGTTCTTGTTCTGTGTTGTATTCATGTGATAAGTGAAGTGAAAGTGTGCATGGTAGTGAATTTAGGTTATTTATGGTGGCCAATTAGCCACTCACACTGCAACTTTCTGTTGCGCCTTTTGTGTGTGACTGGTCAGTAAGCTCACCTACACGAAATTGCTCGAAGGGGCCTTTTACAGTGAAGCAGCTCCGCTAGCGAGCCTTTTGGGATTCATTGTGTGGCTCTACTGAACTACATTTTATTACACCTGTTTTGGTCGTACCTTTCAAAGTTAAAATCTCCCTTGGTATCAGTTTGCCATGCTTTGCTTAAATTTTAAACTTTCCATTATCAATTTTTGAATGGACTAGTAAGGTTGTAATGGTGTTAGGTGTGTTTTGTTTGCTGCTATGGTAGCTAATTAGCCAGTCATGCGGCGGCTTTTTGTTGCATTTTATATATATGTCTGGTCAGTAAGCTTACCCAAAGTAACAATGTCTGATGCTTTACTTGTGAAGCTGTTTCAATGTGGTTTCACTTAAGAGTTTTTAGACAACATTGTTGAAACCTTGCATGGACTTTTAATTGAAGGTCCTAACCCGGGCCCGCTGAAGGCACTTTGTATATTATCAAAGTTTTATGGAAACTTGACTCATCCGAGATTTTGGCTGCAGTGTTGCGGTTTTTTAAATTTCTGCAACCAGAGCACAATGTGGCCACATCATCTGCTTTAGTTTGCAATGTCCTGCAATGTCAATAAATGATACGCAACTGGTTTTAAAACAGTGCTTCTTAATGGACATTTTATTTCCTTTCATATGATTTATTTGGCATGTGTAGTCTATCTTGATACTGCTTACATTTTCTTATACTAGTTGTCATCTATTAATAACTGATACATTGTTGAACTATAGCTTTATGTGCTGAGAAATGATGCTTTGTTTATGTAGTTTCATGCTGCCTGTTTATCTTATATGATTTTACCGTACAATTCAGATGGATCCTTCTTATCGACCAAGTTTAGTACAAAAGGATGGTTTGGGTTCCGGCGCTCTGCCATTTGCAGGGTCAGATTTGGTCATGAGTCCATCCCAATGGAGTAGTCATGTAGTGGGTATGAATTACCTATTATCACCAACATTTTCATTGTTTAGTTGTTATTATGAACTTTGCATATTTATTAAGAAGTCTAATCTACCTTCATCCCTTTTCATATCTTGGACTGAAGGCACATTGGTTTATTTGTGAATTTTGCATTGTTGGAAGTTTGAAATTCCTGGACCAAAATGAATTTTAGTCTTTGTCTATTTTGTGTATTGACATTACATAATGGAATGTGATCCTTTTTATTCCTTAAACACCTTTCTCCCTGGCAGGGGGGGGGGTGAATTTCTTACTTAATAATGATGAATAGATATAACATAATAAAAAAGCTAAAACATAATATTTAGCTTAATGTGTGATTTAATATGGAAATGTTATTGTATTCCTGTTGTATGTTTGTGCTATTGTGACTACTTATTTACTACAATTTTAGAATGATGTATTAAATTTTTGTTTTAGCTCCAATTATAAAATCGTATTTGTTTTTAAATGATATATATCGTAGGTAATAAATTTGTTGAGCCAGTTTTTAAAATCTTTTGGTAATGATTAGTAAATTCTCTACATTGTATTGATATTGTTGTTGGATTCTCAACTGTTTATGTTCTCACCTACTTATTGCTTTTTATTCAGGAAAAATTAGCTCATGGATAGACCTGGATTCAGAGGATGAAACCCTCAGGATGGATTCTGAAACTACACTTAAACAAGAAATTGCTTGGGCTTCTCATCTCTCTTTACAGGTTTGCATTGGTATAACCAAATTGACGAAACTTAAAATTTCTATTATTGTTTCTTTGATTGGTTTAGATCAGTAATTTCACTCCTATTAATTGCTCGAGTTTTGAACTTTGATTGTTCTCTTTGAATCACACAAATGCTTACTAGTCATTTACTTTCACAGAAAGTAATATTCTTGTGCTTTAACAAATTTGATTATCTATGGTATCTTTATTATTCCTCTATGTTGAATGGATATGGTTATGGTACCTAACACTGTACTACCAGTTTGAAGTATGTATATGGAGTATGACAATTTTTTTAAAAATTAGGATGAGGATATGACAGAATGGGTGTGTGTGTATGACTTCGGGTATTAATAGATTTCTATTAATATTACAGTTTAGTTTTTTAATGAAAAATTGTAAAGGAAAAGATGCATTTAGTGATATATTAGTAAACATTTTTGAAGAAATATAACTTCATAAATTTTTGAATACATTACAAAGCAATAAAAGAAACCCTTGTAGCATGGGACTGGGTAGAATAGTTTGCAACTCCGAGTCATGGCCCAGGGTGATTTTTCAATTTCAGTATCTATATAGAACTACAGTGTTGATGCAGGGATTTTCTCAAGTTTCTTGAAATACCCGTACAATGTTGCCTTTGGTGAATTTTCATGCCTAAGATATACTAGTTTGGAAAGCTAATATCTGTAATTAAGGGGATAAAGGAACACATTTGTATTGGGTATGTAAATTGATGTATATGGATTGCTGGTTTTTTTATCTATGCTTCATGCTTTATTCCTTCCATAAATAGATTCTATATTTCTGTTCCGTACAGTATGTAAAAGGTTAGTTTTAGTGATATCAAAAGGAAAACTTGTTGAAGAATGATAAGTGATTTGAGTATATATTCAATAACTTGAGATGCCCAAGTTTTGCCCTGCAAACCTGTCCTTGGATGCTTTGTACGCCAACTGCTCTTACATCTCACCTTTGTGTTTCGTGGCTAAAGGATTCTTTTGGTTTTATATCTGTTTGTAAACTGTGTATCACATCATTGTATCATACGACACTTTACTAACATAAATATCCTTCATTGGCTGGTATTTATATGGTTTTGCTATTTCCTTTTAAAATGTGACAGGCCTGCCTGCTTCCTGCTCCCAAGGGAACTTCTTGTGCTAATTATGCTAGATGTGTAAATCAAATCTTACAGGGTGCAAATAATATTCAGGTGCGACTGTGGTCAACTTTGGTTTATTTGTCTCTCGTGAATTGTTTCATGAATGTCATCTTCTCTGATCTTCTATTTACTTTCTCTGACTTTGTAATGCAGTTGTGGCTTAGGATTCCGTTGATTAAGCCTGATGTCGACTCTATGGATGATGCAAAGTCTGTTACTTTGGTGAGTAAAATATCCACATTAATGTTGTCAGGGTCTTATCTTCTATTATGTACAACTATGGTATATCATAACCATGCTCTTTACATGCATACACTCCCAATGGTCTTGTCTTCTATTATCTACAACTACGGTAATACTAATTTTGAAGCTTGTGAGTTGCGCAAGAGTTTTTTCTTTGTTTTAATAACTTCTATGTATTTTTTTTTTAATTGTAAACTGAGTCTAACAACTTTATTTTAATTTTTAAATTCTTGATGGAAGGACTATTACTAATAAAGTCAAACTGCTTGACAGTAATCTTGTTGGTTCTTAAGTTCAACTATGCACGATCCTCAATATTTTTATGGTGGTTGTCCATATATATATATATATATATATTTTGTTTAACCTGTATGTGCTGATGGTTAAATTAACGAGTTGAATGGCTGGGTCATGAAATTTTAAGCTTCTAGATAAAAAAAATTGGATTCTGAGTTAATTTTTCAAAACTTTGTGATCCTGATTTTTAGGATGACTCATGGGAACATTGGAATTCATTTCGTCTGCTGTGCGAGCATCATAGTCAACTTTCAGTTGCACTTGATATTTTGTGAGTAGCCTATTAATCCTTTCATCCATTATATTTTGGGAAATGCTAGTAACATTCTTGTTACTATAGATTGGAACTTGTTGGAAGTCATACATTTTGGTGTTTAAGATGGTGTTGCTAGCATTCCTCAGTCGTACATTTTACTCTGATCTTGGGTTTTGTTGCTTGCATTATATTCCTATTTACTGTGTTCTATATTTTTGTGAATTTATTTGAGTTCCTGAATCTTATTAATTTTTCTTCGATACTTGTTTATTAGGAGTACTCTTCCTTCCACAAATTCACTTGGACGTTGGTTTGGGGAGCCTGTTAGAGCAGCTATATTAAATACTGATGTAAGGATAACTTCTGGTTTTTCAAATGGTGTGGTTGTTTTTTTGATTAGTATCATAATGGTTTGGATTGGAAATTTTCCAGTGCTTCCTAACTAATTCTCATGGCTGTCCATGCCTCTCCAAGCGTCACCAGAGGTTAATTTCTGGTTTTTTTAACCATTCTATTCAGGTAAACCATTTAAATTCTCTTATTTTTGTATTGTAAATATAAAGGCAGTATATTATACGGTCTTGCTGTCTCAATTATTGTTTATGATATTGCCTAGCTGCTCAATTGATTAAAAAGACGTGGAATTTAAGTTCAAATGGGTACTGAGCTAATTTGAAACAACTTTGTAGATTATTATATCTGGAAATTCTGTTCATCCAAAAGCAAGTATGGATGCAAATGATAATTCTGATAAAGGTACATTTCTTGGTTTATACTTTTTATCTCAATTTTGAAGATCAATAGTTAGAATATCTTATTCTTCCAAGTTTTTCAACGATTCCTGATATGAACCCACTTTTATTTATCTTGCATTTAGGTTACTAGAACGACAGCTATTTTCTATGTAAAACTACTTATTTACAGACCTTTTCTTCCATTATTTGTGTGTCCACGTGCATCTACTTGTACCTTCACGTAGGGACTGAAAGTTGTTATCTGGTGTTCCATAGTTTCTTCATATACGTGGCCCTTAGCCAGAATCTTCTGTTTATAGTCCTTATTTTTGCATATCAGATTCACAAAGACATCCCTTGCGGCCATATCTGGACTATGTTGGATATCTATACCAAAGAATGGATCCTCTTCCTGAGCAAGAACGTTTTGAGGTATCTGTCTTGAAATTTGTTGAATTTATGGCATAACATTGTATGCTATTGTATTCATCTTGACCCTCTCAGCATCTTATGTCAGCTTGGTTACAGGGATTTTTTACAGTCACCCTTGCAAGTAAGCATATTTTGCCCTACCTCATTTCTACGTGGTTATTGGCTTCTATGTTACTATCTTATTTTTCAGATTAATTAGTTTTGAAATGTTTTACAATTTTGCAGCCTTTGATGGATAATTTAGAAGCTCAGACTTATGAGACTTTTGAGAAAGATGCAGTGAAATACATTCAGGTATGAAAATGCATGCATGACATTCTTAACTAAATGTATCTATTTGATGAGTATATTTTCTGTTCTTCTTGGCTGTGTCCCCTTAAATTCTACTTCACGAGCAATTTTGCTGCCTGAGTACTTGTTGAACATTGAAGTTCATTAGTGATAGACCTTCTGTTGATATCGCATCATGGAATGGCCTATCCTATTCTTCATCCGAAGATGTTATTTTTAGTTGGGATGATATATATTTTATTTATTATGATCTTTATGAACAATTTGATTTTCAAATCTTGTTCGAAAAGAGGGTATATATAATAGAAGGCATTTTATGTAACATTGTTCTGGTTGTCATAGGCTTATAAAGATGTTTGTGCTGTCAATGCTTGTTTGGAAACCTTAGCACTTGCTAGTTTTTTGTCACCTGAATATGAAGGCCATGTCTTTGGTGTGTATTTTCTGTTTTGGGTTTCTTTGTGTTCATGTAAACTAATGGATAACACTCCTTTTGACAGTACCAAAGAGCAGTTGGTAAAGCATTGTTGGACAGGGTTCCTGATGAAGAGGCATCCGCTAAAACCACTGTAATATTTTTTCTCATGTTTTCTTGTCAGTGTCTTTATTTTTTAATTTCAATGTTTTGGGTGTGGTACATGCACCAGAGGAGACTTAAAAATTGTTTGTTTTTTTGTTCCTGTGTGTAGGTATTAATGGTTGTTGGGGCAGGGCGTGGGCCTCTTGTGCGGGCATCATTGCAGGTGTGATTTTGTCCCTTACATTGATGAATTTTGGCATATTTTTTAATATAAAAACATTCTGTGAAATGTAGATTCTAGTATATCCTATTTCTTAGTGATTTTTGTCGTATTCATATGTAGGCTGCTGAAGAAACTGGGAGGAGGCTCAAAGTTTATGCTGTTGAAAAGAATCCAAATGCAGTTGTTACCCTGCATGTGAGTTCTGGATTTTCAACATCTATGTTGATTCCATGAATTCTTGTGCTAATATAATATTCTTTGTTTTTTACTGTATTTGCTAAATTCAAATACTTGACCTAAATATCATCAAGTTTTAGATTTTGTAAAATGTTTATTACAGCTTTGATGTGTGTCATGTCTCTTTGTTGTGCACTTGTTTTTTTTTTATTAATAATGTTTTTTTAAACACCATTTGTTTAGGTCCTTGTGTTTGGTTCTTGTTCTTTGATGGGCTGAGGGTTCATGCTCGGGTTAAGGGTTCACGTTCTTAAATTTTTTATATAAATCCTGGAATTTCCTCGCGTTTTTGTGCATATTTTTAGAGTTATTTTGCCTTTTGCTGCCTATTGTTTTAGATTATCTTCTGCATGAAAGTGTTCTGTTTTTGGGAACAAGGCTTCTATTTTTAAGTGTTAATGCATGTCAGTTTATGGTTGGAACAGGCATTGGTCAAGTTAGAAGGATGGGAGGACACTGTCACCATAGTCTCAAGTGACATGCGTCATTGGAATGCCCCTGAAAAAGCTGACATATTGGTATATTTTGAATGCTCATTAGTCAATTGTTTGGCTTTAATTGTGCATATTCCAGTGTCTGATTGTTCTTGTTTTGAATTTAGGTTAGTGAATTGCTAGGTTCTTTTGGCGACAATGAACTTTCTCCCGAGTGCCTTGATGGAGCCCAAAGGTTTCTAAAGCAGGATGGAATTTCAATACCATCTTCGTACGTAAATTGCTTCCACTCCAGTAGTTGTTACTGAATTTATCTTTCGTACTAGGTTTTTTGTTTTATATCTGTTTAGAGTAATTTATTTTAAGTAACTGGTCAAATTAGTCCCTGAAGTTTTATCTTGGAGTAATTTATTTTAAGTAACTGGTCAAATTAGTCCCTGAAGTTTTATCTTATCATTTTAGTTCTTGGAATTAAAGAAAACTCAATAAAAATAAGTCTGTAATTTTTTAGGGTTTCATTATGCTCCAGAGATCAATTCATTTTCTCTGTTTTGATCCCTACTTAAATCCTTGGATTAGAAATGAAAATGAAAAAAACAGGTATTGTTTTCCATCTTTTTATGGATTATAGTGACAGTGAAAAACAATTTCAGGGTCTAAATGTTCCATTTGAAAGTTGTTTATGGTAGTCATCATAATCTGTTGAGGCTAATAAATTTGCCTATCGCCGAGTTTCACTTGTGATTTTGAGTAGACATTGGGTGTTTCAAAGGGTCCTTAATGATTAATTTCTGTATTTTCAAAATTTTTCCAGGTATACAAGTTTCCTCCAACCAGTGACAGCTTCGAAGTTGTATAATGATGTATATATCTTATAGTTTCCAATTTTCGAGTCATTCTCATTTAGAAACTTAGCACTTATTATTGTCTTGGTTGTATATCAGGTTAAGGCGCATAAAGATCTTGTACATTTTGAAACTGCTTATGTTGTGAAACTACACAATGTAGCCAAACTTGCACCATCTCAACCTGTGAGTTTCTTCATACACAGTTCTTGTATTGTTTATCACTTGAATTTGTGCCAACTGATGCTGATCTATGTGTCGAGTAAGGCCTTGCATTGTTTCAGATATCACTATACTATTAATTTTTCTTTCTTGTGAACTTTATAGTACTTTTTTCTGCTCATTTTCTTGATATGCTTTCAACTGCATAGGTTTTTACATTTACTCATCCAAAACGCTCTGAACACGAAAGCAATCAGCGTTATAAAAAGTTGAATTTTGTGATTCCTAATGACACTGGGTCTGCAATGGTACACGGTATGCGATATGTTTCTATTATTTCAAATTTTCCGAATCCAAGTTTGGGATTTTTTGTATCTAAGGTTGACATAGTGTTCTCCTTGGTTGCAGGATTTGCTGGTTACTTTGACGCAACGCTTTACAAGGACGTGCATCTTGGAATTGAACCTTCGACAGCAACACCAAACATGTTCAGCTGGTATTGAATTTTTTTTGTTTGCTTTGTTCCATGTTGGGATATGAGAAGTAATTTATATTGGAGTAGCAAAACGGAAAGAAAAAAATGAAACGATAATATATCTTCCTATAGAACACGTAGAAAAGATCAAAGTAAACAATAAGCCCCTCAATTAAGAAAATTTGACCCGTTTTTAAATCCATTCTACATACGGTCTGTTGCATGCCTTTGGAAACTATGTTATTATTTGTATAATGTTTGGTTTGTTTTACTTATTATAATTTGTTAATTTGAATGGCGACTAACAAAATGCCATGACTTCTTTGGATGCCGATCACAATGGCTTTCATATTATTTTGCAAGATGGTTCATCACTTATAATAGGATTTCTGAGATGAATATATATGTCTTGCAATTTCATGGATTATTATTTAATTGTATTTGTTAATATTGCAGGTTTGCGATATTTTTCCCATTAAGGGCACCCATTTGTGTAGGTCCTGGTGCTAATCTTGAAGTTCATTTTTGGCGCTGTTGTGGTTCTACTAAGGTTAATACTATCTGACATGCAGCTTATGACGTTCCACGATTTTTTCTTGTCTTGCCCCAGTTATCTGTTTTTTTATTCAATAATATTAATACTATTTTCTGGTGCAATCTGAAACAGGTTTGGTATGAGTGGTGTGTTGCTTCTCCTTCGTCGTCCCCAATTCACAATAGTAATGGACGTTCATACTGGGTCGGGCTTTAGATTAGGAGCCCATGTATTCTGTAGAGAAATATTATCAGGGGTTAGGAGACCTTGAGTAGTTAAGTTTTACCAGGGGTGGAAAGTGAATACTCTCTTTGTTGTCATTTCAAGATTCAGGCAAAGCTGAATACAAAGGGTTTTGGAGCAAGCATCTCGTCTTATTCATTTCAATTCATTATGGGAAATTTCGTTGTACAATAAGTTATTTTGTTGCTAGTATTGTCCTTGATGCATCCATCTAATGTAAGTAGTTTTATAGCTTCCGCATTATTTACATTATTATTTTTTGTTAAACACAATCTGCGGTAGGTCAATCAGCGTAAGGTTCATTTATTAAACAAAGAATCCAAATAATAACGTTTCCACTTTCCTCACAAATAATGATCAATGGTGATAATTAGAACGCTATGATCATGATGATGCGGAAAGAATTGGTTAGATTTTTAAACAATAATGGAAACTCTCGTATCCGCTGCAATTAAACAAAAAATACAAAACTAGAATTTTACTGATCAACTGCTTCAGCTGTAATTACTGCTTGTGCGACATTTCATTTAATAATCTATTGTGTGAATAAAATATGTAATAAAGGATCTGCAATATGGCTGATCCAGTAGATGCTGGGTGGGATCGACTGTTTGTTGGAGGATCCCATGATCATCAAGTCGTAAACGTTGGATTAGACACTTCAACATGTGTGAGAACAAGAAACACAGGATCATTCGCAAGTTTATTTCTACTCCATCAACGGTTTGATTTTTTTTAAATATAAACTTTTATTGGGAATAACTGCTGTTTCATTTGTCTAGCAAATTTTACAATGACAATTTAATAAAATAAAACAAAAACTGGAATATACTCTACTCACCCAAGTTACAGAATGGCTGGGTCAATGAGCTGGAGGTTGAATAAGAGTTTAACAAGATATTAGGCTGATATTAGGCTTAATTGGACATCCAATAAAGTATTTGGGTCCAAAGGTTAATTTTAAAGTATTTGGGTCCAAAGGTTAATTTTAAAGATCACCCTAAAAATATTAAAACATTAAGAATATAAGATCTTTAATTATAAAAATTATAGAGTATTTATAAAAATTATAGTAATGTAAAATTTATTTGGGTTAGGGTTTTTAATTTTGGGATGCCTTCTTCTTGTACCTCCATAATCGCCTCCATAGTACATGTGAAATGTCAAAACTACCCTTAGTATATAATTTTATATCCCAGTCTTGCCCTTCACCCCTTACCTTTGTTTTGCGCTGTACAAAATGCACACCTTAAATAGGTAAGTAAATATTCATGTTTCTATGAGTTTTTGTGGTTGTTGAAGTAGATTTAAAGGGAATGAGACGGTGGTTCAACGGGGGAGGTGTGGAGGAGTTGCTAGTATCGAATTGTATAATTTTTGGTATATTAATATTTTGTTTTAATAAATAATGGATTGCATAGTCTGGTATGTATAATTTTATTGATATGCTGATTGTACAATTCGATATATATTAATAACATATTAGATTATAAAATTCGTTATATGAAACACACACTAGATTATAAATAGAAGGTTAATTTATTTGCATATTGAATTAAGTTATGTGTTGTAGAATCTGGTATATCAAATGTATATTAGATTATGTCAATCCGGTACACAATTAATATATCGGATCGTAGAATCTGTTATACAATTAACATATCGGATTGTAGAATTCGATATACAATTAACATACGATGGAAATTTGTATGTCGGATTGAACCCTTCTTCTGAATCCGGTGTACATTTTATATACTGGATTCTACAATCTGGTATGTTATTAATACTTACTCGATTGTACAATTTGATATGTATTTTGTTATCAATTTCAATTTCATTATACCCATTTCTGTCATTTCACTAAGGACATTTGTGTCATTTAGAAAATTATGGAGGTGCAAGCTGAGATCATGAAGGTACAGGAAAAAGGTGTCTAATTTTGGACACTGTATATTTAGCTAAGATAGTGTAGGGTTTTTAATTTTAAGCCTTGTATTTTAGGCTTAGGGTTGTTGAAGACAAAACCCTTAACACTAGGAGAAGGAAGCTTGAGCCTAAGTCAAAAACCCTTGCTTGTCATGCAAGCTAAGTCTCGGTGGGGTCACATGCTTTATATGCTTTTTTACCATGTGACATTTTACTAATAAAAAAGACCCTAAAATACTCTTATTTTATGATTTTTGAGAAACTTTGATGGAAGTGCTTAGTACATATAAAATTTAAGTTAAATTAATAATGATATGTTATCGGATAATTTTACTTGTTTGTGAGTTATGCATAAATTAGTTTTAGGGTAGACTTAACCTATCTCACCCCTCTCACAAATTTTATCTTCCCATCAATCCAATAAAGTATCTAAAATTGCCTCCACTACTAAAAACTCCTTTATCATCCTTATAAAAGAAGAAATCATAATAATTACTAGAAAAAAAGGTTTTCTATCAAAAACTAATCACTGTAATAATTCAAATGGAAATAAATGGCCATTGTAATACGCATCATAACTTCCAACTACTATCAATGGCCACATTACAACTATCAACGTGTCTTGTTGAGAAAAAAATTCCCATTAAATTTCATAACATGTGCATTCCAAGCAAGAGTAAAACTACACGATACTCTTTTTTCAGTTGGTAAAAAAATAATAAATAATTCATGTTAAAGAGAGAGGTAACTCCAAAAATAACTAGGACATTCACAATTTTAGAACTAGTAAACTATTCCTCATATGATTTGTTCACACAAAATATATAGACCTTTTGTTAACTAAACTATATTCATAATTAATGAGTAAACTAAAAATAATACGAATTTTTAAAATGACAATTTAATAAAATAAAACAAAAATTAATCACTGTATTAATTGAAATGAAAATAAATGGCCATTGTAATAAACATCATAACTTCGAACTGCTAATTAGTGACCCCATTAGAACTATCAATGTCTAGTTGAGAAAAAATCCATCAACTTTTCTATTAAATTCCATAGCATGTGCATTCCAGTAAGAGTAGAACACCACAAAATTCTCTTTTCAGTTGCTGAAAAACAATAAATAATTTATGTTGAAAATTAAGGCCCAAACATAACTATTTCACAATTTTTGAACTGGTAAACTATTCTTTAGATGATTCTTTCTACAGAAGATACTGACTTTATATTAACTGAAAGATACTCATAATTAAAAAGCAAATTTAAATTAATACGGATTCTTAAAATGAAAAATTATTAAAATAAAATGAAATTAATCACCAAATTAATTAAAATGAAAATAAATGGCTATTGTAATACACATCATAACTTCCAACTGCTATTAATAGCCAAATTACAACTATGAACAAGTGTCTGGTTGAGAAAAAATCCATCAAGTTTCCTATTAAATTTTACAATATGTGCATTCCAATTAAGAGTAGAACTACACAAGATTCTCTTTTCACTTGGTACAAAATAATAAATAATTCATGTTGAAAACTGAGATAACCACAAGAATAACTGTGTCATTCACAATTTTTTTTAACTGGTAAACTATTCTTTAGATGATTTTTTTTGACAAAGATACTGACTTTATGTTAACTGAAAGATTCGTAATTAAAAAGTAAACTAAAAACAATACGAATGTTTGAAATGACAATTAATAAAATAAAACAAAAATTGATCACTGTATCAATTGAAATGAAAATATATGGCCATTGTAACATGCATCATAACTTCCAACTCCTATTAATGGCCAAATTACAACTATCAATATGGGTCTGGTTGAGAAAAAAATTATCAAGTTTCCCATTAAATTCCTCAACATGTGCACTCCACCCAAAAGTAGAACCACACAAGATTCTCTTTTTAGTTAGTAAAAAATAATAAATAGTTCAAGTTAAAAACTAGATAACCCCAACAATAACTAGGTCATTCACAATACAGAAGATACTAATTTTATGTTAACTGAAAGATACTCATAATTAAAAAGTAAACTAAAAATAATACCAATTTTTAAAATGACAATTTAATAAAATAAAACGAAAATTAATCACTGTATTATTGATTGAAATGAAAATAAATGACCACTATAATAAGCATCATAACTCCCCCAATTGCTACTAATGGCCAAATTACAACTATTGTCTGGTGGAGAAACCATGAAGTTTTCCATTAAATTCCATAATATAAGCATTCCAAGCAAATGTAGAACTACACAACATTCTCTTTTCAGTTGGTAAAAAACTAATAAATAATTCATGTTGAAAACTAAGGTAAACCCAAGAATAATTAGGTCATTCACAATATTTGAACTGGTAACTATTCCTCATATGATTTCTCCGGAAAAAAAGATAATGACTTTATGTTAATGAAAGATACTCATAGTTAAAAAGTAAACTAAAAATAATATGAATGTTTAAAATGACAATTTAATAAGATAAAATAAAAATTAACCACTGTATTAATTGGAATGAAATTGAATGGTCATGGTAATACGCATCATAACTCGGAATTACTATTAATCCTCAAGTTTCAATTATGAACATGCGTCTTCCTGAGAAAAAATCTACCAAGTTTCCATTAAATTTCATAATAAGTGCATTCGAAGCAAGAGTAGAACTGGTGATTATGTCCTACACCGATCCAATTTTTTTCCCAGCAGCACTATTTTTTAAAAATTAATAAAATAGCACACTTTTCACTTTATTTTCAGGAGCAATTTTTACTTTCTGTTCAGCATTTTTTATTTACATCATTTTTAATTTCAATTACTATTTACTTTTTAATTTTATATTTTAAAATTATAATTTAAACACTTATTTTTTATTAAAATAAATTATATACTTATTCATTT
>Ga0123340_1003778_pt1 | contig 14227 bp, 15 predicted proteins | sample SirMexnodulemix_FD_89961 | JGI IMG/M metagenome (GOLD analysis project Ga0123340, IMG submission 89961) | Root nodule microbial communities of legume samples collected from Mexico - Siratro Mexico nodule mix | ecosystem: Host-associated > Plants > Roots > Nodule | place: Mexico: Nepantla... | reverse complement strand
GACACACATCGCACATAGCTACAAAAGATGTGATAGAACTCTTCACTCCTACCCAAAACGAATTTTGTGCAATTCTTCTATTTGTGTGATATAAGCCTAACTGACCCCCTATGGATGAAGTATCAAATTTCCATAACAATTTTCAGAATCCACTTAGACTCTTCCAAACAACCCTTAAAATACAACCTTCTCATCCTCCAATGTATAATAAGTGTGGGAATTTGCATATGTGTGCAAATCTGCCACTACTTTTCATAACATAGGATCCTTGCATACTTTTTCATCTATTTGTTCCATGTCCTGCTAGAAAGAACGTGAAATTGCAACCAACTCTTTCTCCTCTTTCATTCCAAAAAAAAAGTGTCATCAACCTTGTTTGTAACCCAACTTTGTACAAAATATAAAATCACATCCCATTAATTTTGCCAACCAATTTCTGTTGATTTTTAGTTGGAATTCGTTAATCTAGTAAGTATATGGCCTCCAGTGTTGAATTGCTAAATCAAAGTCACAAGTTCTTTCTCAAAAACAGATTTGGACATATTTAAGTCTGGCAAAGCTTTGCTAAAGAAAGCTATCAGCCTCTTATTTTGAGATAACACTACTCCCAGTCCTTTACATGAAGCGTCACAATCAACAACAAAAATTTGAGAGAAATCTGGCACGGCCAAAACTGGGCTTGTAGCCATATACTGCTTGAGCTTTTGAAACGCTTGTTCAATCACTTGATCCCAATTGAAGTTACCCACTTTCAATAAATCAGTAAGTCGTGTTACAATTTTGCCATATCCCTAGAGAAACCTCCTCTAACATCCTGTTAAACCAAGCAATCCCCACAAAGCTTTTATTATCATAGGGGATTGCCACTGCAAAATTGGCCTTAATCTATGGCCATTCTTACAGATTCGATGGGCTTTACATACTCCACCTTACTTCTTCCAAAACAACACTTCATTTTTATTAGCCAAAAATTGCAATTTGTCCAATGTAGCAAGGACTAATTGCATATGCTTCAAATGATGAAGCCGTGTCTCGTTATAAACCAACTTATCATCAAAGAAGACTAAAATGAACTTTTGTAGGAAGGGCTATAAAGTTGAATTCATTCCACACTAGAAAGTTGTTGGGGGCATTAGTGAGCCCAAACAAAATCACTAGCAACAAAAAATGTCCTTTCGTGTTCTGAAAGCTAACTTATGAATGTTGAATTCATTTGTTCTGATTTTGGTGGTATATAGCCCTTAAATCTATCTTGAGAAAATATCTTGCCTCATGTAACTGACCCAACAACTCCTCAATCACTGAAATTGGGAATTTATTTGGAATAATAGCCTTATTCAAAGTGAGATAATCAACACAACTTCCAACTATCATATTATCTTTTTTACCGAAATAGTTGTGCTTGAAAGAGGACTCAAACTAGGTTGAAAAATATCCATTTCTACCGTTTCAGCCACCATTTTTCTCAATCTCATTCTTTTGGACATGTGCATATGTGTAAGGTCCTACATTAGTGGGATCAATTCCAGCCACGACAGGAATCTTAACATTGATGTCACAGTGAGATGGTCATCATTGCTAAGTTGAAAAAACTAGACTATATTTGTTCAACAATTGTTGGAGCTTAGTTCTTGCTGATGAGTGATTTTGGATTCTCTATCACTATCCTCCATCATTGTTCTCAGCCTCTAGGGATAGTGGAGACAAAACCAATAGGGTAGAGACAAAACCTTCCCTAAGTTTTAAAAGAAGTCATTGATTAAGTGTCGGATCTCCCACTATTTTATAGACCCTCCCTTATAGCATAATTGTGATTGGCAAAGTGTTCCAATTCATCCTTGCCTCTCCCAATGCTTTCTGGAACACTACTCTTAAAATCACATCTACCCTCTTCAATCCAAAAACATCGAAATCTTCAAATAAATCATATCCAAACACATAGAAATTTTCAAATAACTCATGTCCAAACAAATAGAAATCTTTAGATAACTCACGTCCAAACACATAGAAATCTTTAGATAACTCATGTCCAAACACATAGGGCAATTGTTACAACGCTATGTTCCTAGACAATGTTGATCCCCCAAATCCATTTGGGTTCAATCTCTGGGTTGATATGGTCGAGCTCCCCCTTTGACCTTCACGAAGTTTACTTTGGTACCAATACATGTTGCCAGTCCTTACCGTGGGGTTGACTAGACAATCCCACTCAAGAAGTGTTTATCCCCATTACAAAATTCCTCAAGAAAGAAAAATATGACATGTTTGGACCCTTGGACATGCCCCCTTGGAGCCTATGGCGCATTCCCTACTCCATGTCTCAAGCCCAAGACATGGCTAGCGTAATTTCTTAAGGATCATGGGTCTTGACCCTATATCTTAACTCCAATTTCAGTCCACCTAAGAGAAAACCTAGTAGTCTTTCATCTCTAAGAGTCTCTGCTGAGGCTAACAAGACTTCAAATTCTCGGACAAATTCTTCTGCTACGTCATTTTGTCACAAATGGACAAATGTTCATATACGTTTTCCATACTTCTTGTGCCAAACCTCTTAATGATCATTGTGGTAAAGCCCTTATGTGATAACTTGGGGGTTCATTTCTCAAGAAATGAAACCAACCACTGCAATTCCTTCCATGTTGGCAAAAGTGAGTTGCATTGTTTTGGAAGTTTCAATTTGTAGGATCTCAAAGAACTTCTTCCCCTTAACAATCCATCTCAACAGATCATTTCCATCAAATGTTGGTAAGTCCACTTCCTTGCACCAAAAACGTATCACATCATTGCCCCTACTCGACACATTACCCCTTGTGTCCTCTTTGTTCATTGTGGAATGACCAAGAACTTGATAGACGGTCCTAATCCTCATCCATCACCAGTCCTAGTTTTTGCATCATATGTCCGAATGCAATATCAATCTTATCAATTTTTCCCAACTGCGTCTTGATTTCTAATAGTTGATTCCCTTGCTCCTACCTTACTTCCTTTAATGTTTCTATTGAATTTTCCAAAGCATCGATGCAAGATTCCATTGCTCCCTTATTTTGCATCTAGTAGGTCAAACCAGTGTTGTTAGACACCAAGATAATGAGAAAAGAAAAAGAGAGAAAGAGAAAAGAATTTTGTATTGCACTTGAGAGATAAGTCTTCCCTAAGAGTATTTCCCTTCCACCGAGCTAAATTGCTCAAGGTTACACAATGATGGTTCACACACCCCTCTGTATATGCAACAAAGTTTATATACAAGTATAGCTATTCTAATCTATTTTTGCTCTTGAGGGTTAGACTCTTAAAATGGGCTGGGCCTAACATTGACAGAATTATTAACCATGTCATAAACCAAATATCCAAAAGCTCAAGCAAGATGCATAAATAATTTTATATTAGTTTGAAATTAGGGACAACTTAATTTATACCTTAGTTATAAAAGGCAAGAAAGTAATGATATAGTCTCACTCACCATGTTCCCAAAGAGTTTGATCCCCCAACGGGTATAACATATGGTCTCCTTCCTTCCTTTATCAGCTTTTCTTTTAGGACATTGGTGAGTGTCTAAGAAAAAGTTCAATGGATAAAATATCATTCAGCAATACGTGCAATAAAAACATGTCAACTTAGCCAACTTAAAACAGAGGCGAGTAAACAAGATGCTGCTTCCAAAATGATGTCATATGAATCTAACTCCAATTTCTAAAACTTCATTCACAATGAAGAAACAGTCAAAGGCTACAACATGTATATTTTAACGAGAAAGAATCCAACAAAAACTGAAGCAGAATTTGGAGACTGTAAGATAAGAACAACAACTGACACCAATTATGAACATTTAAGGTCTCTAAAATCAGAGGAAAAATAAAGAAAGAAATGTTTTTGGCTAGAAGTATTTCTAGAAGTTATACAATAAGAAAGACCAAGAGTTTTTCACAGCACAAACACGAAATATATTATGCAGCATTCCCAGCGAAAAGAAACATTTTTCCATGATTGTGACTCAAAGGAAGAGTTAGTCTGTCGAATAGGTACAATAACATTTGTTGGCATTTAATGTTAAGGATGGCATGCGCGAGTTTGAAAGCAATAATGTGTAATAGGAATTGAATAATTAATGAATATAACTAAGTGAATGTGATGATGGTTAAAAGAAAAGGGAGAAAATGGCAATAAGGATAGGATGAGATGTAATGAATGAAAGAATGGGATATCAGAAGTAGACTGACCACGCTTCCAATTTTTGAATACTCTTCTTTGGATATAAGGTTAACGTGAGCTCCAGCAAGACGCTCAACGAGAAGATTGCCGGTGAGTCCCGGATCTTTGTCAACAAGGAGGTTGGAGGTGCGGAGGATGAGAAAACAGTCAAGGTTCAAATACTTGGCGGCGACGGCAGTGGCGCGACAATGGTTGCTCTGGATGCCTCCGATTGTGATGATAGAGTCGGCACCTTGCGCAACGGCGTCGGCCATCAGGAACTCCAATTTCCTCACTTTGTTTCCACTGAGCTGCATTCCTGAAAGGTCGTCTCGCTACGCAACAATACCTAGAGGTGAGTGAATGACGAGGAAAGAAGGAAGGGAATAACATACATACCTTGATCCAGAGCTCCGTATTGGGGGGCAGATTGGGAAGGTTCCATCTGTGAATTGGAGTGGGAAGCTGAGAGAGAGAAGACGGAGAGAGTTGAATAGGAGTAATCTTGAAAGAAATGAAAGAATGGGTCTTAGAAATAAATACAAACATGGGCAAGAGAGAAGACGTTGGAAGGTAAAGGGTGGAGATGGGACGCCCACGATGGCGGAGTGTACGGCTTCCTCGTCAGGAACTCAAACCCTGAACACGATGACGCCATGCCAATTCGATTTTCTCTACCCCTCTGCCTGTAGTTAATGCAAGGCAGAATATAATACAACAGAATATCCTTTCCTTTTCCACTGCTCCCAACACAGACACAACATTTTCTTATAAAAAACAATAATACTTTAATCGTTCATATCATTTTATACTTAAAAGACAACCTTTTTTTATTTCGTGAACCACTATAGATTGATATGAAGAAACAGAATAAATTTCTAAAGCTAGAAATCATTATTGATTTCTTATAAATTACAAGACACAAAATTGCATTGAAAAAATTTCACATGCAAAAATCTAGGGTGATCTCATCCAGTAGAACTCTAAGTCTGTATTCCTTATAACATCGTATTTCTCGATAAATGCAACTGGCTCATCATTCCAACCTAAACATCATGTTCAAGCATTTTAGGTTGGTAGTCCTCAACATCAAATTGGCAGCTTTTTGAGTTCCTGCCGCATCCCCTTTCTTTTCATCACTTCATGCCCACAATCTAATATGACTTTGCTTCCTTCCTCTTGAATCTCCCGACCACCACCTTGAAGACCGTTAAATGGGATGTTCAGTTCCAAAAGTCCTTCTGCAGTGTTGACCAATAGTTGACTCATGACCAGAATCCACTTGAGGCAGTTTTCACTTTCTGTTAGCCGCTGTTGGGAGCTATTTTCACAAATATTCTGATCTTCTAGGTTTGACAGACAATGAAACGGAGATATTTGAAAAGCAAAGAAGCTTTGATCTCAAACCCCAAAAACCAACCTCGCTCGCCTCACACTCAAAATAACCGCCATTCTCAACATACCAACAACCAGCCCCGTATGCTTCACAACCTTGTTCGTCTCTATGCTGCACGTAATCAAATCGAACTTGCTCGTCATGTGTTTGACCAAATTCCAAACCCAAGTGTTGTTTTGTGGAACATGATGATCCGAGCTTATGCTTGGACTGGCCCTTTTCTCCAATCCATTCATCTGTACCATCGCATGTTGCAACTAGGTGTCACACCCAACAAATTTACCTTCCCTTTTCTTCTCAAAGCCTGTTCCGCTCTCCAAGCAAACCAACTTGGAAGACAAATACATGACCATGCGGTCACACTTGGCCTACAGGCCGATCTCTACGTTTCTACTGCCTTGCTTGACATGTATGCCAAATGTGGCAATTTTTTTGAAGCACGCACAATATTTGATAGTATGTCCCACAGGGATATTGTCTCATGGAATGCAATCATTGCTGGCTTTTCATTTCATGGTTTTCACAATCAAACAATTCACTTAGTTGTCCAAATGCAGCAAGCCGGAATTGCACCTAATTCTTCCACTATTGTATCTCTTTTACCCACAGTTGGACAAGCTAATGCCTTATGCCAGGGGAAAGCTATTCACGCTTACTCTGTAAGAAAAATCTTCAGTCATGATGTGGTGGTTGCCACTGGGCTTTTGGATATGTATGCCAAGTGCCATAACTTATCTTATGCCCAGAAAATCTTCAATGCCCTGAACCAAAAGAACGAGATATGCTGGAGTGCTATGATTGGGGGATATGTCATTTGTGACTCCATGAGAGATGCTTTGGCCCTTTATGATTCCATGGTATATATGCATGGCTTGAATCCTACACCAGTCATTCTTGCAAGCACACTTCGAGCATGTGCAAAACTCACTGATCTGAATAAGGGGAAAAACTTGCACTGTTACATGATTAAATCAGGGATAAATTCAGACACAACAGTGGGAAACTCGCTGATATAAATGTACGCAAAGTGTGGGATCATGGATGATGCACTTGGATTTCTTGATGAAATGATCATAAAAGACTCCGTTTCTTATAGTGCTATCATTTCAGGATGTGTGCAAAATGGCTATGCAGAAACAGCTGTACTTATTTTTCGCCAGATGCAGTTATCTGGGACCAGCCCAGATTCCGCGACCATGATTGGTTTGCTTCCAGCTTGTTCACATTTGGCCGCTCTACAACATGGGATCTGTTGCCATGGATACTCAGTCGTTAGAGGCTTCACTGCAAATACCTCCATTTGTAATGCCATAATTGACATGTATGCAAAGTGTGGAAAGATTCATATCAGTCGGCATGTTTTTGATAGAATGAATAAGAGGGATATTGTTTCGTGGAATACAATGATAATTGGTTATGGCATTCATGGGCTATACATCGAAGCATTTTCATTGTTTCACGAATTACTGGCTTCAGGCGTGAAGCCGGATGATGTGACCCTTATTGCTGTTTTATCTACATGTAGCCATTCAGGACTTGTGACGGAAGGGAAATATTGGTTTAATACCATGAGCCAAGATCTCAACATCTCAACAAGGATGGCACATTACATATGCATGGTTGACCTCCTGGCCCGAGCCGGAAATCTGGATGAAGCATACTCTTTTATTCAAAAGATGCCGTTTGAGCCTGACGTTCGTGTATGGAGTGCATTGCTTTCTGCATGTAGGACCCGCAATAATGTTGAAATGGGTGAACGGGTGTCAAAGAAGATCCAGCAGTTGGGACCTGAGGGTACTGGAAATTTTGTTCTCATGTCTAACATCTATAGTTCCGTAGGCAGATGGGACGATGCAGCACATATTAGAAGCATACAGAAGCATCAAGGTTACAAGAAAAGCCCAGGATGCAGTTGGATTGAGATCTCTGGGGTAATCCATGGATTCATTGGGGGTGATCGATCTCATCCACAGTCAGTATCCATAAATAACAAGCTACAAGAACTATTGGTGCAGATGAAAAAAGTGGGATATCAGGCAGATTCTGGTTTTGTTTTCCATGATGTTGAAGAAGAGGAGAAGGAACAGATTCTCCTTTATCATAGCGAAAAAATAGCCATTGCATTTGGAATTCTTAATACCAGTCCCAGCAATCCCATTCTAGTTACAAAAAATTTGCGTATATGTGTTGACTGCCATAATGCAGTAAAATTTATGACTCTTATAACAGAGAGGAAGATAACAGTAAGAGATGCAAGTCGATTTCATCATTTTGAGAATGGAATCTGCAATTGTCGAGATTTCTGGTGAGAGAAAAAAAAAAGGTGGAATTGGAGGCCTGTTTAGAATCATCCATTGGCAAAAGTTCCTCCTGCGCCACTTGCTGCCTGAACCAGGTAATGTTCTATATCGATATCCTGGTTTGCTTAATTGTTCTTTTCTTTTTCGCATCAATCCTGAAAATTGAAGATGTTAAATTTATGTGTTGTAAGCACGGAAGATCTGGGGCTTGGAGGGAAATGTGTTGCATGGCTCTCTAGTGTGAAACATGTTTTTATATTCATGAGAGAAGTGTCTATTCTCAATTTAAAGTAGGAAGAATTCATTTGTTTAAAAAAAAAAAATTAAAACGGCGGTTTACATTTTGCATCTGCTAACTAGTAACGGAGAGAGGAAGGGTTCTAGCGGAGGGTCAAGGAAGCATGAATGGCTACTGAAAAAAAAAAAACAGTAAAGACGGATCAGCTGCAGCAAGTTCTTATTGTTCTTCAACATATGGTGGAGTTTGGTCTAGTTCAAATTTCTTTGAGAAGTGTTAGGGTTAGCAGAACAGAAACAGAGCACTCACACGCAGAAATGCTGAGAAACAAGAGGTTTTGTCATTCACTTATTAAAAGAATACATCAGGACTTGTATTTATAAGAAAGAAAACAGAACTCAAAGTGTAACATTCTGTGTACAGTTTCAATAGAAAGTCTAACACTAATTTTGGATAATTTTCAAATCTCACTTGCCTAAGTGACTTAGTGAAAATTCTATCACTTGATCTTCAGTGCAGCAATACACAAGTTCCAATTTGCCTTTGCTCACTTGATCCCTAAGAAAATGAAACTTTGTTTCAATGTGTGTGTTTGCTCCTGTCATGAAAAACTGAATTTTTGAACAAGCTTATAACTGATTTGTTGTCAACAAATAGTTGTACTGGTTTCTTATATTCCAGTTTCAATTCTTCCAACAACGGCTCTAGCCACAAGATCTGACATGTAGCTTTTGCAGATGCTATATTCTTGGCTTAACACGAAGAGAGTGTTACAACATTTTTTGCCTTTTTGAGCATCAAGAAATTGGTGCATTAAGATACTTGAACAAATAGCCAAACATACTCTTTCTCCCTACTTTATTTCCACAAGATTCCGAGTCAGAAAAAATCTCTATGATAGCTTCATTTTGATAATCTCCTTTCAGGAATAGCAGGCCATAGTCATTTGACCTTTTAGATATCTCAATATATGTTTAGCTATAGCCACATGTGGTACTCTAGGATAATTCAAAATCTACTTACCAACCCAACTCCATAACTAATATTAGGACTGTTGTTACATAGAAACCTGAGTGATCTAAATTTTCAATTAATTTGAGATTTGCTATCACTGGTGTAAGAGCTACATTACAATCTTCCATATTGAACCTTTTCAGCACTTCACAAGTATATTTCTTCTGATGTAGAAGTATTCCCTTAGGAGTATGTAAAAATTCAAGACCAACAAAATAATTGAGAGTTCTCAAATTAGACATTTCAAATTCTAATTTTATTTTCACCTTAAACTGCTTTATCTCAGTCTGCACATTTCTTGTGACAATTAAATCGTCCACATACACAAGAACTAAATTCTTGTGCTGGATTTCCTTCACATATACACGGAATTCTACTGTGCACTTCACAAAACCTTGCTTTGATAAGAAAGCATCAATTAATTTATTCCAAGCTCGAAGGCCTTCTTTAATCTATATACCTGATGTTCTTTTCCTTTCATGGCTGCAAGATGTACACCTCTTCCTCCAAATACAGGAATATTCCTCATGCCGCATAATCAATAAAAAATTACAAGAACTGATAGCGAAAACAAAATAAGACAATCTTTTTTATTTCGTGAACCACGCTAAATTGATATGAAGAAACGGAATTAATTTCTAAACCTAGAAATCATTGCCGTAATCAAATCCTTATCCTTATAAATTACAAAACACAAAATTGCATTGAAAAATTACACATGACAAACTCAGCTCCATATCCCCCTTACTTGGAGCTGCTCTCTTTCTACTGTTTCGGTGTATGATTGAACATGAAAAAATCTAGGGTGATCTCATCCAGTAAAACACTAAGAATATGCTTTTCTGCATCCCTTATAACATCGTATTTCTCAATAAATGCAACTGTCTCATCATTCCAACCTAAGTCCCACATGCAGTTCACATCTGGATCTTTGTCAAAAACATCATGTTCAAGCATTTTAGGTAGGTAGTCTTCAACATCAAATTGGCAGCTTTTTTTCCTACCATAGAACTTGAGCTTCTCCATGTCTTTATTCAGCTGCCTAACTAACTCATCAAAGGATACTATTATGTTGGTGGTACCCATTAATATCCCTGAATAACTATGAACTTTTTTGAGTTCCTGCCGTATTCCCTTTCTTTTCATCACTTCATACCCACAATCTAATATGAGTTTGCTACCTTCGTCCTGAATCTCCCCGCCACCACCTTGAAGAACGTTAAACGGGATGTTTAGTTTGAAAAGTCCTTCTGCAGTGTTGACGAATAGTTGACTCATGACAAGAATCCACTTGAGGCAGTTTTCACTTTCCGTTAGCGGCTGTTGGAAGCTTTTTTCACAAATATTCTGATCTTCTAGGTTTGAGTGCTTAACACGCAGTCTGTCTTCCTGAATTCCTGTGATATTAAGCAAATCTTAGTAACATCCAATACTTAAATTGATTCATTCCATCTATATTTTTTATCGAATTATTTTGCAAACTTGTGCAAAAGATAAATAGGGAGATCTGTTAGTGGCTGTTATTCGGTTTGTTTCATGCATCTAATATGCTGAACCAAATGAAAGATTTTGATGGATTTTGTGGGAAAGATTATAAATATATGAAGGGTGAAGGAACATAACCAATGGGAAGTGGTAAAGGGGCCTTTCTCAATGCATTACACCAGATGAAATGCTTCTTTCTTCTTAAATCAAACTTGAGTTTAAAATTATAGTTATACATGCTCACCATTTTTTCTCTGTAATGTAACTTCACCAGTCACGAATCTTTCATCTGCTGCAACAGGATCTTGCAATGATAACACATCTTGGCAATGCTGTAAAAAATTTATTCAATTAGCTGCTTGTCAATCAACTTTGGTGTTTTTTCTTTTCTTTCCTTGGAAGAAATTTTGTCGCCATTTAATTTATATTTTGTTCTCAATATGTAATGGCTTTAGATGCTAATAAAAAAGAGCTTACCAAATCACTGGGAACTATTGCTACCAAATCTTGTTGGCTTTGAAGTTCTCTACCAATAGAACTGGATAATGTAGGAGGTAGTTCAGCTTCTTTATGGGGTTGGAGCTTTGCATCCAATGGTTCAGTCGCATCCACATATACTTGTTCATTGGGGCTAATGATGTGTGCATCTGTTTCTCTGAACAAGCTAATCCTTTCCTTTTCTGTTTCATTCAAAACTTCAAATTTGTCAGAAGTGGGAATCTGCCGTTTTCCTAATTTAGTGATAAGCTTGGCTCCCTTTCTTCCAGTCAACACTTGATCAATCTTTCCAATGACCTCTACATTTTGCTTTCTGGTATTCTTTATGTTCTTGCTGTGCAGTTTATAGACGTGTTTTTCATCCATCAAAGTTCTAATGCCACTTTGCTTAGCTTGTCCGTATTCTTGACCTCTTAAAGAGAAAATTTGGTCTGACTTCCTAAGGACAATTTCTTTTACATTCTCATTTGTGTTATTGGATGCTTCATCTCTGACTAGATCATAATGATTAGTTAAAAGGCCTTCCGATTTCATAGCAGCTACACTTTTTTCTCCAGTGTTTTTCCTGAACGGTGTGGCCGGGTTCATGGATAGCTGCTTCTTCAGAGAAGTGGATTTTGGTGAATTCTTTGATGTGATTTCACTCCCTCCCTGTGGTCTCATCATCAGCATTTGTTCTTCCCTCACCTGGAGTTGTTGTTCTCTGCGATGCTTTTCTTCATGAAGCCCATTTTTGGAGAGTACGTGTGTCTTTTGAATTCCATTATTGTTCCGAGACTTCTTTTCATTGTTCATGATGTTCTTGTTTGTGTGTCTTTTTTCAGGATGAACAATGTTTGCATTGACGTCCTTGTCTTCTTGAATCGAGAACTTAACTTCTGATCTTTCTTTCACTTGTTCCAGCCGGGATAGCATATTGTTAAGAACTGGGTAGTCGGTTTTGCCCTTTACAGTGCCTTTCTGTTCCCTGTTACTGTTATTTGGGTGATCCTTTTTTCTTACTATCTCCTGAACATCCTTTTGACCTTCTCTAGTATGATTCTTTTCAGCGGAACTTTTAGTCTGCTTGTCAACTTTTATGCCGGGCTTGTCAAATCCTTTCAGAGGTTTTATTCCATCCAGGTCTCTCAACAGTGGTTTTCCATTCTGAAGAGACAACTCAGAGCTGGTTTTTTCTACAAGCAAATTTTTATTCACCCCAGATATCATCTCTTCACCCTGAGTTGCAGGCGTTTTGAAGGTTTCTATATCTTTTTGCTTTTTCATAGTCACCAAATTATCTATTTCTTTGCTCTGCAGTTCAGTCTTCTTAGTGCTTCCTTTTGCAGTATGCTTGGGTGATATTCCCTCCCTTTTCTGTAGCATCACGTGTTTTGATTCCATCTCCACTCTATCAGGAAGGATGTCCAGCCCCATTAATTTGGCTATTACATTAGGAATCCTGCCCTTCTCTGGGTTGGAGGCCGTCAGATTTTTCCCTTCTGAAATAGCATTGACATTCTTAATGCCAGAGGTAGAGATAGAGCTAGTTTTAGTTGATCGCTTCTGAGAAACTTGTTTCTTCACAGTTTTGTTCTCATTATTTGAGTTGCTACCTTCCTTGGAGCTGGTAAGAGTAATTGGCCCTTGCATGAAAATAGCCTTTCCGAGTTGTTGGGTGTTCTGAGTAGTATGGATGTCGAAAGAGAAAGTTGGCCTTGTCAGTTGCATTTCCGTCCCTGTGTCATCGTTGTCATCATTATCCTCCTCTAATAGTGTGATTCGATTTTTCTTCTGTGAGGTAATCATAAACTGTGAATTATTTTGCAGGTCTACTAGCATCCTGAGGGACTCTTCCAAATCAATAGCTCCTTGCAATAGTTCCTTTGCAAATTGTATTGAATATGTGTCCATGTTAACGCCATTGGAGCAGGCTCTCAAAATCTGGTTTAGTTTGTGTGCACCTTTGGATATCTCGTTTATTTGGATAGGATAGTTGCTAGTTGAAGCTAATTGTCTTTCTGACATGCTGAATTCCAATGTTCCCCTGTTAATGTGGTGAAGGAAACCCATAATTGAATCCCTTCTTTTTAGTTTCCCTCCATTCTCAAAGGCAAAAGCCAGGGCAAGGGACATATCACCAGTTTGCCTTGGGCTCTGACCTTTCCCATATGGAACCATCTGGTTTGAAACTTGCCCATTGTTTACTGATCTGTGGCCTCTACTAGAACTATTCAGCATCACCCCAGTTCTGGATGTCACCTGCACAGCATCAAAACAATTTACCAACAAAATGTTTGCTATCTGGTTTAATTTTTGCGGATAATACGAAATGAAAACTTACAATTTCATTAGCTCTTGTATTTCTGGATCCTCTGTATGCTTGTTTTGTGTAAGCATATGCATCTGCTTAAACATGTTTGGAAAAATTAAATATGTAAACTTCTCTCAAAGAAGAAACTTTCTGTTTGATAGCTAGTATGAACAGCTATGTCATGCCACAATTTTTTAAAATCTAAATAAAATACCACTGTGGTATCAACCATAAAGTAGGTAGTTGAACAGAGGGAAGTGTCTTCTTTACCAGTAGATATGCAGTGTCTTTTCTCTTACATATTACTCAAAGATTATTAGAATGTCTTGTTATGCAAAAACATAAGTAAATCTTTATAAACATGCAAGACCCCGGTCCCCACACACCCCGTTTTCCTTTAAAATAAAGTGTCATATTTTGAAATAATTTTGCTACACATAAGGCAAGCACCCAGTTAATACTGTAGTGCTTCCAAGATCACAAAATATAATTATCCCTTCCCATTTGTTGAATTTCTGTTTGTTTAAGTAAATGGAATGGTCAACTAGAAAACGGAAGCTGACGCACATTGAGGCCCTATTTAACACTTCAACCGTAGTCAAAGTGACACAGAAGAACTTTATAAAAAGAAGAAAGGCAGCAATACATATATTATTTAAACTCTTTTCAAAACATTATTATTCAACAAAATCTCATGTATGTGTCACTAAATAACTCGAGTGTTCACTTCGTACAGGTAGGACCAATATGAAATTTCACATAATAATAATAATAATAATAATAATAATAATAATAATAATAATAATAATAATAAT
>Ga0123340_1003772_pt1 | contig 14236 bp, 6 predicted proteins | sample SirMexnodulemix_FD_89961 | JGI IMG/M metagenome (GOLD analysis project Ga0123340, IMG submission 89961) | Root nodule microbial communities of legume samples collected from Mexico - Siratro Mexico nodule mix | ecosystem: Host-associated > Plants > Roots > Nodule | place: Mexico: Nepantla... | reverse complement strand
ATATAAGGTATAGTATATGTATGTATTTTAACAAATAATATTACTTTATTTTTTAACCCATCTTATATCTATTTAAGGCAATTAAACCGATAAAAAATCACCTCGTATCCAAATAAAACTATACTATGACAAAATAAATTCTATTATTCTTTCTCAATCATCACTATTAGTATAAACTCAAACAATCATAAATCCTAATTTTCCAATCTTCACTTTTGCCACTCGCAACCACATCTTTCTTTTTTCTAACAATCCCAAAAAATCGAAACCCTAACCAAGAAGCACAAACCTGTTTTAAGAAAATATATGTCCTATTTTTTAATTTTTTTATGCAAAAATAAAAGTATATTTTTTCTCAGCGTTATTTTTTTAAGGAAGTCTTCAATTGGGCAACCTAAACAAAAAAAGTGGAGAAAAGAGTTTTGAATTTACATTATTTAGTGAAGTTTTTAAAACTTTACAAATACACCAAAATTGATAGTGGATTTCAGATCATGGAAAGACATAATAAAAAGTTAAAAAACTCGTTTAACAAATTTTTTTTAAGGATCTATTGACCAATTTCCCATATTTACTCAAATTTAAATTCGTTGTTTCGGAACTGGTCCTCGCTCAGTTGTCCAAAAACTCACCGCACTGCACCGCGTTTCCACACCAACACCTCTCAAAATTTTCTCGTCCGTTCCTTGCTTTCCTGCAATGGTTGGCCCCTTCAGAGCCGACGATCGCAGGGTGGTTAGAGTCGCCGTTGTGGGCGACGGTGGCACCGGAAAATCCACACTCGTAGCCGCAATGGCGTCGGAATCTTTCCCCGAGTCCGTTCCGCCCGTGCTCCCTCCCACGCGCTTACCCCATAATCTGTACCCCGATTCCGTTCCTCTCATCCTCATTGATACACCTTCCAGGTCTCTGCCACACTCGCATTTCTTCTCCGCGTCATCATCATTCAATTGAAGCAAAACAAAAGAAAACTAACAGTAATAATAATTTTGTAAATAATTGGTTAATCAGATATAAGCCCTAGATTTAACTGATAGGAATGCCATTTAATTTTCTTAACCTAAACTTTAGAAGTTATCTCGTTTGAATTAACACTTTCGTCGTGTGATCTGTATTGTTTTAGCTTCGAAAAGCAAAACGCGCGCAATGAAGAATTGAAGCGAGCTGACGCGGTGGTCTTAACCTATGCCTGCGATGAACCGTTGAGCTTTGAGCGTTTGAGTGCTTACTGGCTCCCAGAACTGCGGAAGTTGGAGGTTAGTTTTGATTCTTTTAGTTACTGACATTTTTTTTTTTTTTTCTGTTTAGAGATAAGGTGTGAAGTGAATGGGAAGCTAATGGTTGCCTTCTATTGTTTATTGTTATGCAGGCGAAGGCACCTGTAATTGTGGTTGGCTGCAAGCTTGACCTGCGGAAAGAAAATCAGCTAGTGAGCTTAGAGAGTCTCACCACAAATATCATGCAACAGTTCACTGAAATTGTCACTTGTGTTGAATGCTCTGCTGCTACACTTTATCAAGTATGTTGTTTTGCTGCATCATTGCTACTTGGTTGTGCTCAAGGTTTTAAATTGTGGTTGCTTGGTTTTATGTGTTTCTTGATATTGTTGGAAATTTGGACAAATGCTTCTGGTGTGGGCACAACTGTGATTGCATACCCCTCCGAAACTTTGTTGTTGTGGGCGAAATCACAGTTGCGGACCATGTTTTAAAGTCTTGGTCATGCTTACCTGTTGTTTAGTCTCGTAAATTATAAGTGTATATATAGTTAGTCTGTTATATGGTTAGAAAACAGCATCAAAATGTATGAGTGGGTCATATTTTTTATTTTTAAAGATCACGCATTCCTTTGTTTTCCTTAGAGTGCGATTCATTACAATAATCCTAAGAAACTCTTGCATTGATGTGATAGTGCAAGGTCTGGCTTTAGGCATATAAGGATAACTTCTTGATGATATTGGAATTATATTCAACTCCCTATTTAGTAAAACTCAGGTGCGTTATATTTGATTATTTTTAGGTCCCTGAAGTTTTTTATTTTGCCCTAAAAGCAGTACTGCATCCAGTTGATCCATTGTTTGATTATAAAAGACATGGTTTAACAGATCGATGTGTGAGGGCGTTAAGAAGAATATTTATTCTATGCGATCATGACATGGATGATGCTCTCAGTGATGAAGAACTAAATGAGTTTCAGGTTTTGATAAATTACCCTCCCTGCCCTTTGTAGTTTGAATATTTAGTTTGTTGTATCCCATTTACTTTTGCTAATTCATATTTCAACAGGTTAAATGCTTCAATGCAGCATTGCAGCCATCTGAAATAGCAAAAGTCAAAACAATTGTACAGCAGAAAGTACCTGACGGAGTCAACTCCATTGGTCTTACCTTTCCAGGCTTTATTTATGTCCATAATATGTTTCTAAAGAAAGGGCGAACAGAGACATTGTGGGCTGTTCTAAGAAAGTTTGGATATGATAATGATTTAAAACTCCGGGATGATTTCTTTCCAGTTCCATCTATGCATGCTTCTGATCAGGTCATACTCTTTTTTCTCTTGGTTTTGGATGTTTATGAAATTCCATTTCGATCTTCTTGTTTGAGTTAATAGGAAGAGATTAGAGTACCAGGTCAACCATTTAATTGTTATAATCTCTACACTTGTATTAACCATAACAGAAAATGTGTAATTGTTATATGAGGAAAATTAAAATGTTATCTATGAGTGGTACTTGTTCTAGTAATATCAGCCATCAATTACTAATTCTGTATCAGTGTTGATGATTGCTCAAAATCAAACAAGTAGGAAATTTTAGCTGACAGATGTGAACTACTCAGATCACTAGGATTGGTGATTACAAAGAATCTAGATTTTATTTTTGTTCTAAAATTTAGCTCTTTTATGTTGTGTGGTTATTCATTTTCCAGACTCCAAATATTTCCTTTTCTATCTATAAATGTATGGCAGTTTGGAATGTAATAGTTTACAGCTAGTACTTGACATGTTATAATATTATTCCTTTTTTCTCATTTTTGAATTGGAAAAAGGATGCAAGTATTTGTTGGTATAGTTTAGTGATGCATGCTTGTTCAATCAAATGATCACTTTTGCAGAATCCGGAGACAGAGTTTCTCTTTTTACCAATCATTGCACATCCTCTTGTTTTAGGGCTTTGAGTCACGACAAAAATTTTTGTGAACCTGTTCTTTATAATTGCTATATAACTTGCAAATGGTATGTAAGAACTTACTCTCTTAGACATTTTCACGCAGAGTGTGGAGCTGACAGGTGAAGCCGTAGAGTTTCTGGAAGGAATCTTTCAATTGTTAGATACAGATAAAGTATGTATAACTCTTGGAATATCTTGACCACTACTGTGTGCTTTAAACACCCCCTTTATGTGGCTTTCCCTGAATAAAACCAATATACTCTTCTAATTTTCGGTTTGGAAACCTGATACTTTTCTAGGATCTAACACTACGACCTGCTGAAGTTGATAAACTATTTGATACTGCACCAGAAAGGTGATCTTTCCCTGTACTTGTCCTTTAAAAGTAGTATCATCCTAATTTTATGTTTATTGTAATTGTAATTTCTTACCTTGATGAATATAATTTTGGGTTTTCTTTGTAGTTTTTATTATGCTTTTTTAATTAAGTTAATTAAGCCGCTGAATTGTCACATGGAAAGATTAAAAACCAATCATTCATGTTCTCATGGTGGGAAATAATGATGCAAATAGTAGAAATTAAAAGCAATACTAGTGGGAGTTAATTGCTAGTGGATACCTAAAACTACTTAGTAGGAATTAATGTGGAATTTAATGAGTCATATTATGGTTGTCTAGAGGGGCACATAGTTTAGCTTAAAAAAAATGTATTTGTAATGTAATAAAAGGATATATATGAATTCTAAAAGAAAATTAAATTTTCTCTTTATGAAAATTTCATGGTGGTCTGAGTTATAAGAACTCAAATTATTTTGATCTTATTAAAGTAACTTGTGGTGAACAATCCCATGACTTAAACTAAATATAAGAACGGTGCTCCTTCCGTCTTCTCATCCGTACCTCTAACAACTTGACGTATTGCTTTAGTAGGTAGAGGAGTATTTTAGATAACTTCTAGGTTCAAAACTCAACAACATATTGATAGGATCCTTGAGGACATAATAGTTTACAAACTTAGTTCAAGGGCTTAGCCTGAACAGTAGGATGACACAAAATTCCATACTTGCGGATATCTCCGGTAAAATCCATAATGGATACTAAACATGTACCTTTAATGGATACTCATGGGTGACGAGAATGGGTACTTTAATTACCTACTTTCTAATGAGACGGGTACATGTATCATAGTATCCAATCTGCGGATAACTGTTATTTGTATACTTTTTGAAAATCAAGTGATAAAAATAAAGTTTTTCTCTGAGAAACATTAACAATTGAAGAATTGTTTAGAATTTAAATTTATAGATTTGTGTCTTTTACTTAGACTTGGAAATTAAAGATGTTTTTAAAGAGATTAATGTTTTCTAAACTTATACTTGTGTTGCAACTTACTTGAATTTGTTAGACTAAATTTATTTGTACTGATATGTTATTATGCAATTTTATTTGAATTACACTTTAAGATCAAATTTTTATTTGAGTTTATATTTTAAAAAATTACTTTCAAATAATGTTACTCAATTTTTTCAAAAATATCCATGGGTATCTATAGATATTCGTAGGTATAAAAGAAATCTGTAGATATTTTTGTGTAGGTATCCAACAGGTAACAGGGTGGGTGATGGAGTGGATTTGTTTGTCTTGTCCCAACCTGTTGTCATCCCTAAGTAGGAGGAGGTAGGAGAGGAATCCTTTTTGAAGGTTAACATCACGGAAACAAGTTGTACATTTGTTGTCGAAGGGGAACTCTTGCAAGGAGAAATCTCCTTTTGTTGTAAAGATTCAGCTATTATTGTCAGCGTCTATTGAATCTTGCCCTCTTCCATACTATCTCTCTGCTCTCCCATTCATGGGTGCCTAACACATTTTGCTATAGTAACTTCCTTAATAATATGCTGGTTGTGCTTGCTGAGAATCACTCCTAGGTTCTTATTAGATATTGTGGTTAGTATATAAACGACTTGCTTCTTGAACTTGCTAATGTTAGTGCTTTATATGTGTTGTTTTAGGGGTTTTTGTGCAACTCCGCAATGCGGTTTTGTAAATATATTGTTTCATAACCTGCATCATAACTTCTTTGAGAGATATATTGGAATTGGCTTAAATTTGCTGCAAGGAAAGGAAGGGTTAAATATGAAGCAAATAGTTTTAGGCTAATAATAATGGATGTTTGGATTCAATTAAGTTCTTAGGTTATTGTCACTGTCCATGTCTCGTTGGTTGGTAATTATCACGCAATAATGATGAGAACTTGGGGCTAGTAAGTTCTTTTTGTCTAATTCATTGACTCTAGTTATGCGAGGTCCATTTAGCATATATTTTCTTTCATTTGAACAAGCCCTATGGGCTTATTAGTGTCTTGTTTATATTGATTGTGAGGAACGGTTTTTTAAATTGTAGTTCTGTTTCAACCCTTGATGCTGTAGGAAATTACAATTGCAAAAACTCTGTAAAGCTTAACATTGTCGTCAAAATCATAGTCATTGACCTTGTTAAAAACCTTGATCGTGAGTATGGTTGTAGCATTTCATACTAGTGTAGTTATAACGGCTTGAAGAAAACCTCTTGTACTTTGGGGGAATCGATTGTTTCACTTACTTGAGAAATCTGAACATAAAAAATGTGACGCTTACTCCTTTTAGGTTGATTACTTGAAACCAATAGGAGTAGTTTTAATTTTAAACCTTTTATCCATGTTCAATGTGATGTGTGCTTGATAAAAGTTTCTGCATCTGAAGTTATTCATCTAAAATTTTCACTTGCTCTTCAATTTCAGTCCATGGAACAATGCTCCGTATAAGGATGCTGCAGAGAAAACTGATACGGGCTATATCTCTCTGAATGGATTTCTGTCTCAGGTGCTGATTTTATACTTTTCTTTATTCTTCAACCTTCACGATTGGATGGATGTCTGAAAGGATTTTTGTGATTCCCGATTCTAATTGTTAGCATTATTGATGCTTATGGTCTACAAAGGTTTTTTTCCTTGCCATGATTAAATGAAGAAAGGGAAATAACAAAGAGCAGTAGCTCCCAACTCAAAGAAGAATATCTAGACTTGACAATTCAATTAGTATTTGCATATCCCCTCACAACATTTCTCTCTTTAAATAACTTGCCCCTGGCCTTACCTATGAGCTCTTTTGTAATAATGGGCCTAACTAATATTAGATCCACAAGTTTGGACCTAAAGGGGTTTAGGGGCTTTTCAAATTGGGTTTGAGTTCCAATCAATTCTACCTCGTATAAATCTTGCCTTGTCCTCAAGGTAAAAGGTACAAAACTTCTCATTGACACCCTTTGCTTCTTATCAAGTAGCTTTTTCAATCGGTTTAGTCTTCCAAATGATGAGCCTTTCTGTGACTACTTGCCATTACACTTACTTTCTCTAGAAGCTAGAACTGCCTCTTGAGTTAGGATACATCGAATTCGGGATGAACCGTGACTACTTCTGGAAATGGTAGCTTATATGCTACCTCCCCTGTGTGGGCTACAATATGGAAAGGACCAAAGTAGCATAGAGACAATTTTGGATTGGTCCACTTTGCTATAGTATTTTGTCAATGTGGTCTTAGTTTAAAGTACATTCTCACCATTGGCATATGTCACTTGTCTGTGACAAGAAATTGCATGTTTCTTCATACTTTGTTGAGCTTTTCGTTGATATGCTGCAATTGATGCAAGGCCTCATATCTCTCAACTAAAACACACACAGAGACTCAACTAAGGTTTTCCCATTCAAAAGCCATATGACAATTGGTGGAGGCCTATCAATACGCAATTTAAAATGGCACTTTCCATTTGTTGTATGGTATGATGTATTATACCAAAATTCGGTCCATGACAACCAAAAATGCCATTGTTTCGGCTGCTTGGAAGAAAAACACCGTAGGTAAGTTTTAAGGCATCAATTAACCATCTTTGTTTGGCTACCCATTTGAGGATGGTAGGAAGTACTCGTGTGCAACAATGTTCCTTGGGGGCGAAATAGTCCCTTCCAAAACTCGGTCAAGAAAAGCATGTCACAGGTATATATAGGGAATCCATAAATGACTTTTTGGGAAAAAAATTCAATGCGTCTTGGCAGTAAATGGGGCTTTAAGGGTGATAAAATGGGCATATTTAGACAACTAATCAACTACTACCATCATAACTTCTTACTCATGTGACTATGGAAGCCCCGTGATTAAATCCATTGAAATCTCAGCCCAAATTTGCTTTGGAATTGGTGGTAACAATTTAGTTGGGGACAATATTTGTATTTGTGGCGTTAACATACATCACACCCATGAACAAATCCATAACAATTTTCTTCATTCCCTTCCAGTAAAAGTTTCTAGCCAACCTCTTGTATGTTTTTGTGGGATTAAAGTGGCTTCCCATAGGGGTGGAATGAAACTAGTGTAATAATACTGGAATCAACTCTTATCCTTGAGGTGGTAAGCATGACTGTCCAACCTAACGCTCATTGGGTTACTATTTGGCTTCAAGGTGATGGCGTGATCATTGTTCACCTTTGGATTCTGAAAGACTAATTGGTGTTGATTAAGATTTGCTCAAGTTCCTTACTCACAAGGAGGACTAGCTGATCTATCAAGTAGTCTTTATTTTCTGTAGCCACATTTTGTATAATTTTTCTCGCAAGGATACGGATGATTTCTATTTTGGACTTGATAACCCTTAATGTAATCAATGACCTTTCTTCTCAAAGTTCATTGTCTTCCTCTTCCAATTTGTTGCAGTTTTCCCCAAGGTCACCAGCCACTCAACACACAAAATACTGTCCATTCCCCCTAAGTCCAATACAACACATATGTATCCACAACTATATTATAGCATCCTACTTTTACTATAATAGCTGGGCAAATTCCCCTTGTCTTGCACCTACTTCCATTTCCTAAACATACTCTGTAAGTTTGTGTCAACCACCTTCAATCCCAAAGAAACCACTAACTCTGTAACTATATAAAATTGTGATGAGCTCTACCATCCACCAACATTATATGGGATAATCCTTCAGCAATCCTTTGAACTTATTGGTGTCTGAATGGGCTGTTTCTTGATGATCAATTGCCCTAGGATCCAAAACTTGACACACCATAACGTGTTCTTCTTTGTCCTCTCTTTGTCTTCAATGGCATCTAATGATTCTTCCTAGAAGTCATCACCTTCCCGGACAAGGAGGTGCAAATGTTTGTCTGGCACTGCTGAGTAGGATTGTAATTTTTCCCACTCTTGAAACACAACCCATTATTGACATGTCTATCACTATTGATGAAGATTCAGAAAAGCAATTTTGAGGTTGTTACTTCATTTAATTGCCTGGAAAGATACATTAAAGGAAGTTTTTAATTGTTATTATCGGTTTTGAAAATTTTGGTTTTTTGATCATCTGGATGGCTACTTTATTGCGCCTTGAGTTCCATCTGTTACATAGAAACTATTGCTTTGTGGTTTCCTTGCAGGGGTAAAACTTCCCTTATATATGTGTATTGCCTAAGGAGGGATCACGTTACTTTATGAGTAACACTAAATTAGTTACTCCACAACTCATTCTCATTTTCTTAAAGATGAGTTACTCACTGTAACAATTAGATTAAAAAATACTAAAGATGGGAATGAGAGTAACTTTTTCAGAGATAGCTAATCCCTTCTCTCTTTCTCTTTTGATGTATATGTTTATTCTCTTTGCTTCATCTTTTGGATGGGATGGGTTGTTGTTTTCTCTAGTCACGTGACTTGGTTCCTTCATTTATATTTTGTATTTCAGACAAATTGAAAAGAATTGTCTTATTTACAATTCCTCATTTAGTTCGAAATTGAGTTCTTTTTTTTGTTTTTGATGCATCTTTTAAATTGTATGGTGCAGTGGGCCCTCATGACATTACTTGATCCAAAACTTAGCTTGGCTAATTTGATTTACATTGGATATAAGGGTAATCCTGCAGCAGCACTCCGTGTCACTCGTAAAAGATCATTAGATCGCAAGAAGCAAACCACAGAAAGAGATGTGTTCCAATGCTATGTTTTTGGTTCTAAACATGCTGGGAAATCTGCTTTGTTGTACTCGTTACTGGGAAGGCAGGCCTCTGAACCAATCTTCATAATCAATGTCTTGTCTATGTTGTTTCCTTTTCTTTTAATTCATATCGGCATGTGAAATTTGATATACTCATACTTTTTATTGTTTTCTCCCTCCAAAGCAACAACTAATTGTGTCATTTTCACAGGCCTTTTTCAAATAATTATACTCCAACAACAGTTGAGCAGTATGCGACAAATGTCATTGAACTAAAAGGGGTGAGGATGATATTTTTTATGATGAGAAAACGTGGTTACCATTTTAATGATTTTGTGAAACAGCATTGTCTTCCTCTCACGTTTTGTCTCAGTATACTCTATTGCTGATTACCAATACTGGGAAGCATGGTGGACGTTGTTGTGGAAGTTAAATGGGTATAAGATGCATTCTGTATACTCATAATCCTGATGATTGCTGTACAGGTAACTCCGAAAATTCTCGTATTGCGTGAGATACCTGAGGATAGATTACCGGAACTTTTGTCAACTCAGGATTGTTTGGCTGCGTGCGATGTAGCTGTTTTTGTGTATGACAGGTGGGTTGCAAAATGATTTTAAGTGTTATAATTTGTTACAGTTAGCTGTAAACCGGCTGTTTTGCATTATCGATTCACTTTAGCAAGATTTTTGCTTTGCACTTGGAAACACAAGTAATTTTTATGATTATGTTTTGCATTTATGATTCACTTAAAGTGGTTGATTGCATGTTGTGTTTCCTTAAGAGCTGGTTACTTATCTATGCTGATGGAATTTGCTGAATTAGAAACTAAGACTTTAGACATAGGAACTTGCCTCTGCCTCAGCCTCAGCCCAATATAGAGGGACCCTTTAAGGTTTATTCCCGTAGGCGCAAGAGTAAAATTGTGTCCACTCAGTGTGTTGGTGGAAGTTATTTAGAGAGAGGAGAGGAATCTGTAATATGGGGGAAGAAATGGGTAGTGGGGGGAATTAAGGAGGATTCGGAAAATCTTTGGGAGTCCAGAGATCTTTCTGACTTGGGGGAGCATAGCTCTCATTCCTTGTACTTTCTTCTCTGTTTACGGATACAATACAAATTACAACACTCTCTTTGGGAATCCTAAAGACCTATGATCTTCTAACCCATGTTATAATGCAGTAAATCCTTAGAGTCTTGTAGAGAGAAGAGAGATAGAGTGAATGAGAAAAAATAGATGACAAATAGAGTATAAAAGTACTAGTGAGACCTACTCACTTTTTAAATTCTCTCAATTTTTTTCTGTATCCTACCAAACAATCCGGTTCTCATCCCCTATATCCACCCTCTTCAGCCAAACGTACCATTAAGGTGACGCTATATTCTGTAACAAAATTCATCTTACAGTGCTAAAGATAATCTGGTGTCTTAGATTAGCTTATTTTTGGAAAAGTATTTGTATTTTATTCTTCTTTTTCATCTTTCCATGAAAAAATGTGTTCTCATAAATAATCATGCAAACATACACTATATCAGCTTTTGTGGTTCTCCTACATGGACATGGATGGAATAAATTTCCCCAGTCGAAGTAGAATAACTGTCTCAATCTTCATAGCATATTTGTAGTACAACTATTTCCTGCATTTCGTTCCCGTATCAATATTTAAAATGTGTTCCTGTTTCACAGCTCAGATGAATATTCCTGGAAGAAATCCAAAGATTTGCTTGAGAAGGTTGTTAGACATGGAGAACTAACTGGTTATAGAACTCCTTGCCTCGTTATCGCTGCTAAGGATGATTTATCTCCATTGCCAAGGGCAGTACTAGATTCATTAAAGGTAACGCATTTTCAGCTCGTGACTACAATATAATTGCATACACGATGATTATCTGTAATGTTATAACTATGATTTGCGTATTTTATTATATTTTTATCTTCCTGTATAGGTTACCCAGGAATTGGGAATAAAGGCACCTGTTCACGTCAGTATGAAACTAGGTGATTCGAGTAATGTGTATAATAAAATTGTTAATGCAGCAGAACACCCTCATTTGAGCATTCCAGAAACTGAGATTTCACGAAGAAAGAAGCAACACCACCAGCTTCATCGCTCTCTTATTTTTGCCTTGGGTGCGTTTATTTTATCTACACTCGATAGATTAACGCATACACTACAAACTTCCACAATATCCATTTTTCCATTTTAAGTATTAAACCTTTTAATTAACTTCGTACCTTGAATTTTCAGTTGGAGCTGCTATGGCGGTTGCCGGTTTGACAGCTTGTCGCGTGCGTGCATCGAAAAAGAATGCTAGTACTGCTTAGCAATCAAACGACCGTTATGCTATTGCTTCTAACATCTTAGCAGTTGACTTCATCAGCAGTATTTTGCTTTCTAACCTTGGGCTAACTAGTTAAATGTTTGTGTATAGTGATTACAAATCACCTTCATTGTTGTAAGCATGCTTTAACAAGGCTTCTTCAATATGATTTATATCTAGCTTTTTATTTGGTTTCCATTGGGTGTACGTTGTAACCTCTCTAATCAGATCAAACCATTTCGAGAGGTTTCTGATAGTCCTTTACTATTCTCCCGAGCCATGTTTTTTTTTCTTTTCATTTTTTATCCCTTCCAACACCCCTTTGGAGTCAAGCTGTGGTGGTAAGGAAACACGAAAGCCAGTCAAATGTGACTTCTAAAATAATTATTGAAAATGTTAACAAACTTATAATTCATTTAACTATTTGCGGTTGGGCGATATTAAAAACTGTTTTATCTGTTTATCCATAGTTTTTTTCTTAACAATTTCCTCTAACAAGGTTTGTGTGAGATGTTGTAATGGTTCCTAAAACCGAACCAACCACTCAATATTCAAGTAATATTTTGTTATTTGAATGAAGTGATTTATTGGAGAAAATTTCTAACGAACAAAAGACTAGTGTTTGACAGTAAGGAAACAAAGCAGGGATGTTACGCAAGGGGAAGGAAAATCCATTACAACCTATCCTCTTTCTACTTGCAATAATATATGATCCTCGTAATCCAGAAAACGAGCAGGCATTTTACGCATGCAATTGCTTTTTCGAATAGTTATGTCCATAAACGTGCCCCTTTAATGCCATATCCTTAGTATTTTTAATTATAACTTACCTTCCTCGTTAAAATAGCCTTGTCGGCAAGGCCGAGTTCAGGAAATTGCTTTTAATGTCATATAGATATTCCCATGTACATACATAGAACCTGTCTACTGAATCAACAGTAGCGAGGGACTAGTATAATGCAGTTGAACTTGAGGGAAAACTAGAAAAAGGAATGTGCTGAGCTTGCGGATCACCAAGTCACAAAACTTCAGTAGTGAAACATGAAAGACTAGATAAAGTTTTGCATGAAGCTACGTAACATTAGTAGCACAGGCTCTAATCAAGAACTTGAACCTTAGAATGGTTGATTTCGAAACCTCGATTTAAAATGATATGGCTTAAATATTTCAATTTGTGTTTGGTAAAATGAAACACTTTAAAACCTTGGGTTTTCAAGATGGAGGTTTTAGTTGAAGTTTATAGAGAAAAATGTATGAAAGAATATTAACTCAAACTTAAAAATCTCATGTTAAAGAAGAGATAAAGTCTTTCAATAGTTTATACGTAAATGCAAATTTTATCTTAATAAATCGATTTTGTAAGGTTAAGTTGATTTAAAGTCTACTTCTTAATATGGTATTTCTGCACCTCCATCACTTAGTCCTACACTCCATGTGTTTTCAAAATTTCAAAAATATCTTTTCTAGGTTGTACAATCCAAAATATATATATATATATATATATATATATTTTATTCTAGAGTGTATGTTTCAGAATGAAATGTATTTTTTGTATTTCGGATTTTACAATCCAAAATACAAACTTTTTAATTCCAAATTGTAAAATCCGGAATAAAAAAAAGTTAAGGAGTGCAAGGTTTATTTAAAATTTTTCATTAAAGATATAATGGTTATTTTGTTTAGTGTATGAAAATGTATCAGAACTTATTCTAATAAAGTATTGGACCTATCGGATTATCTTTAAATATATAGTCTCACACTGAAGAGTATAGTGGTATAAAACTTCTAAAAATTACAAATATATTTGAAAATAAGATTACAAATATGAAATGAAAACACTATCAAATGATTCATATAATTAAAATAACCACAAAACACTATCCAATCGTTTCTATAATTAAAATAACGACATAATATATAATATTTTATGTTGTGAAGGAATGATTTACTAAAGAAATTTTTCCCAAAGTCCTAGATCAGAAATGTAGAAAACAAAACAAGAATATTATACAAGAAGAAGGAAAGTATAATATAATTTACTCTACTTTTCTATCCACAATCCCAGTAATATATGTTTGTATGCATGCACTTAAGTTATATAATTTCACTTTAAGACATAATCATCCCTGTCATCCATTTTGCGTTTATCACCATCTATGTATGTGTCCCATTGATACCATCTCCTTAACAATTTTAACCATAAAATATGCTTGTGTATAAACTCTGCATTCTTTTTCCCTATGTGCATATTAAGGATTCCTCCTTAAAGGCCCAAACCTTCTGGACTTTGGAATGTGACACTGATTGATGTGTTTGTGTAGATTTTGAGTAATGAAAGTTTCACAAAACAACAAAAACACTAACTTTTATGCGTGAAGTATTGAAAAAAAATTACCAGAATAAAATTTGCTTGATGATAAATTTCATATACCCACAAACTAACAACAGAAATTTTCTATACTATATCATTTAATAATATATTGTTATGTGCTGTAACATTTCCAAATTTTACAATAATTATTTTAGAAAGTACATTTATGGTGATTTTATTATTAGTTATCCATGACTGACTTGTGGACTAATTAAGTTTTTATAGAGCATGAAAGTAATCAATCCAATTTTTGAATTGGAATTTTTTTATAAAATAAATTAAATTTGTAAAGATCATTTAAATAAGTATAGCTATTAATACTTTATGATAATACTTTATTTCGACGGATAATATATTAT
>Ga0123340_1003771_pt1 | contig 14236 bp, 5 predicted proteins | sample SirMexnodulemix_FD_89961 | JGI IMG/M metagenome (GOLD analysis project Ga0123340, IMG submission 89961) | Root nodule microbial communities of legume samples collected from Mexico - Siratro Mexico nodule mix | ecosystem: Host-associated > Plants > Roots > Nodule | place: Mexico: Nepantla... | reverse complement strand
TTAATACACGTTATTCATTGTTAAAAAATATATATATAAATAAAATTTAAAAATTTCATTTTTTATCTACTATAAAATTTTATCTCTTTAAAATTTAAATTCTCTACATTGATTCTAACTTAGACTAGTCATTTATTTTATTTTTTTTATGACCAAATATTCTTCTTATAGGAAAATCAAGATAAATCAATTAAAATCTTTTGAAGAGTTCCTTCTCTCCTTACGACTAATTGTATCTATTCCTCCGTTTTTTTGAGTTTGTGGGGAGTTTTATACTTTATCATTCTTAACTAATTCAAGAACAGATGATGGTTTGAACAAGTGAATGTGTTGATGATATAAGTTGAAGTTTCAAGAGATTATTTGCTTGAATTGAAAGATTGTAGGTGTTGGAGTTTTTTTTTTTCTTCCTGTAGGGGGTTAATTACCTTTGTTTGTTAAATTGTTTTTAAATGGAATGTGTTGAAGTTGAATTAAGAATATTGTGGAATTAAATTGAATTGTTGTTGATATTGAAATATAGAAGGTTGCGGTATAGATATATTCTTTCATGTTGTATAATTTTTGTTTGTAACTTGTGAGTGTTGAGAAGTTATAAATCTTGAAGTATTTTTCGAGAAAAGTTGAACTTGAAATGGGTTCTTGTTAGAGGGGTCCAAGTGAATAATTTTGATGATATAAGTGTTAGTTAAGAGCTAATGTTTTTATGAATTTTGAATATCTCGGTTGAGTGTTAAGGAATTAGCTATTCACTCATAATCAAATACAAATCTATATTTAAGTATTTTGCTTAAAGTTACTAGTGATTAACAACAAATAATACAAAGTTTTGATTACCAAAGAAGGTTTGTTAGTATGAAAATAAAAGATAAAAAACATTAAGTTTGTATGCTTAGACTCTTGTTTGTTAGTGTGAAAAAATATATAAAATTCAATAAGTTTATTTGGTTTAGATTAAGGCCTTAGATGAAGGTTTTAATTAGAACCAAAACAAGAAGTGTAATCAATAAAAGCTCTTCACAACATATAAAGTAATATTAAAACAAGTCTCAAAAGCTATCAAAATACAATCTCAAAAATACTTATACGCAAGCTATGAGACTAATATGCATATAATTTCATAAGATGATATTCAAACACATTATCTTCATATGCATGATTTTCTTATTCCAAGAGAAAAATAACTCACTTTCCAAAAAATATTTTAATACATACCTTAAGATCTAAGTTTGTATGTTTAATTTGGTATCAGAATAGTAGAAATAGTTCCATGAAAAAGATTCTCTATCACTAAATCAAGAGTTTGAGAATTAAAATTGTCAAGTAAAGCACCTTTTGAAAATACTCTATATAGAAAAACACTTAATCACAACAATTCTTCTAAACAATATAGAGGGAAGAACATTCTCTATAAATCCTTCACAATTATAAATCTTTGGACTCCGAAACCATGGAGAGTTATTATTTCATATTCTCTTTTGAGAGTGAACTTTGTATTAAAAATAACTTTTGTTGTAAATTCTTGAAAAACTTTATGTATTGGCCTAGAGAAACATGATGTATTGTATACGTATTCAATCTCAAAAATAAGGATGACAAAACAATTTTGTGCATGCAAATGTTTGCAAATAAAATCAATAACAAATACTAAAATGTAGGTTTTAAATCAATCAATATAATTTGTTTCTATTCTAATAGATTATGATATTGTTTATAGTAGACATTAATCTCTTTATATAATAATTTAATCTTTATATCTGTAATAGATTCTTAATTTAACATTACTATATTCTGAATTTCATCTTTATATTTAAGACATTGTTAAATCAATTCCATATCCGTTGTCATATCAAATTTGGACCGTCACTTTTAATGCAATACGTGAACCACTGTATATAAAATTTTATCCATATCACTCACCTCCAACAGGATTCCTAGCCTTTATCCAACTCACATAGTCAGAATGTTGAAATTAAATTAAATTTTTGGTAATTAAGAATCTTGACTAGTATGAATTATTTCTTAATTTTTATAAATTAAGTATTTGAGTTAAAGTAGATTAACTAGAATTGTTTTGTAAGTTACCATAAAGAATATAGTTACCATAGAGAAATATAAGATGATGAAAAAATGGCAACTATATTTAAGAAATTAAAAAACTAGAAACACAGCATTCAGAGATCTAAAATAACATTTTTATTGTACGAAAAACAGAAATTTAAATTCGTTTACCTAGCACAGGTAAGAACTATATTTAATGAAATATACCTAAAATTTACTTATATAAACATACAATGATTTTAATACATATATAAATATAATAAATTTTTCTTTGTTGCATTATTTATATTCTTTCACATTCTCTCTTTTCTTTTTTACTGAAAAAACTGACATATAAATAACATTATTCTAAATAAATATTTAACATATATATGCTAATTAGTTCTAAATTTTAAAAATTATTATTGTCTCCAACCTAAAAAACTTTACAACAATAAAAAAGAATTGACAATATTTTATATATTCCACCACCTCACTTGAAATAGACAACCCTTATTCGTGTATTTTACCTATATCTTTGCGCATAATTTCTTGTTTTTGTCTTTAAAGATAAAAACTATATGTATTAGTCTTCTATACAAGAATTCTTTTGTATTTGATCTTTATATTTTTCAAAACTTTTTGTTTTAGTATGCTTAGGATTTTTATAATTTAGTTCCATACAAGTAATTATTTTACTTATTAGTTATTTGTGTAAGTTTTAATTAAAATTAAAATGCTTTTACATTTTATTAAGTAATGATTATTAAGTAACTTTAAATGCTTTTAGCACTATCACAAAAATTGAAATTGATGATGCAAATGTTAAAAAAAAAAAAAACAGTTAAATCCTTCCAAAACGGAAAATGAAGTTGGTTCTATCATGCACATTAAGTGACGATGTTTGAACACCTACAACACTAAACCATAAAACACATATTAGTATTCTTTAATTAAATAGTTCAATGAATCTTGTCGTTTTGAGCATGTTAAAACATAAAGTTTTGGTATGCATGACAAAGTTACAAAAATATAATATTAATTAAATCATTTATTTTTTTATGAAGTCAATGCTTTTGTTGGTGTTCCATTCATCTATAGTCTCTTTGTTTACTCTTTTTTTTTTCCTGTGCTACTACTATCGTAATACAGGTGTTTAGTTTTCATTTTTTTTGGGCCCTGGCCCAATTTTAACTAGAAAAAACAAAACTACTTAATTTAAATTTCTTATTTTGAGTGTAAAATAATTTACACCCAGCTAATTAAAAATCTTTATAATAACAATAAAAATATAAATAAATGAGTTGAATACTACACGTAACCACTTAAAAGAAGTGGGTCAGTACGGCACTACAAAATGGGATTGAATTTGATACGAAGACAAAATTATTATTATAATTATGAGCACGAGCATGGTTTTCTATTATGACATTGATGTAAATCTAACTCCGACTCTAACTAACTTCTGAAAGGTTTTTATTTCATTTTAGTTATAGTATTAGTTGAGAAGAGATTTCCAAAAATTATTTATCTAATTATTTCGAATTGAAGGATGGATTTAGTTTTAAAATTGCAATTTGTTGTTATATTATTTCTAAAACTATGAAAAATTATAAATAAATTTAAAATCCATTTAAGTTTCTAATTTTTTTTTATTATTATTATTCTGAAGACTTAATGATTATAATTATGCAATGTTAAAATATTAGATTGAAAAAAGAGTTCAAATATTGAAATAAATTTAATTAAAAATTTCATAGTGCGAAAAATTGACACCAGATTTTCTGAATTAAGTTATAGTTCTAGTCTCTGAGGAACCTGAGCTTCATTCTCTGGTTGAAGCAGTGCTTCTGGTAATTTTTGCACATCACCTTTTTGTAATGGTTTTGGGTGAGAGAAAACACACTTCAACTGTTGACAAGCGTTGACCTCCATGGCTGTTAGAACTACAACATCTCTTGTGGTAGCTGGGCTCGCAGGTTCTGAACTTGGGTGTCAGAATTTGAGGAACAGACATCATTCTCTTACATGGGAAAAACACCTGAAGAGTGCACACAAATGGGGTGGGATGTTTGTTGGCCGAACCATGAGGATTTGGGGGGATGAGAATCCATGGAAGCCGATGAAGGTAGTGATGCACGTCGTTGATCACCATCCAATGGACGGTGATGTTTCCCATGGAGTGCATACAGATTTGGTCGCCCTTCCAAGTGGGTGTTAGCTTTTCTACACTTTACTTTCTTCAAGATGATTGATTGTAGTAATAGATAGTAGTAGTAGTAGTAGTTAAGGAATCTTAGTAAATGTTTTGTGAGCATTGAATGTCCATGTTGGATTTAATATATTCCATCGTTGCTTGCTTTTTGATCAATGAATAAGTTCCCGTCTTTTGGGGGTTTGAATTCAAATCATTAATTGGGCTTGCACACTTTTTGTGACAACTTGCAAGACCATGCTTGGGCACGTGCTAGTTTTTGAACTTGATGTAATTGTGGCTTATACCATTTTGTTATTGGTCAGTGAGAAAATGTGAGCATTAACACTTTAGCCCCGGGTATAGTGTATACTTGTTTTGATTTGGGGTTTTAACTTTTATGCAAGTGAACTACTGATTTCAAATAGAACATTACTTAGCTGAAGAGTGGATAAGGGGGGAATCCCCTTTGTTTCTTTTAGAATTTGTTGTCATAGCCAGAGTAAGCTCATGAAATTCAGGAAAGAAAATGATGTGGTTATGGGGTGAAGGGAGAGGCTGCAGTTGGTAAATTGTCATGATAAAAGTGGAATTTTGGATACTATTTTGTCCCTGGAGAATTGGAAAATTATGAGGGAACTTCTGTTTAATTATTTCCTTTCTAACTAGAGCAAGGAACTTTTTGATGGAATAATGTTATTAACTTATAATCAAATATAGATTAAGAATCCCATTTGTTTATGAAAATTAGTTTTTGACACAGCCATTCTGGTGTTTAGTTTTTTGGTCTTTCATTAACCTACTATTATATTTCTCATTATTTTCATGTTTTTTTCCTCATGCTGGGGAATATTGTTTAGAATTTAACACGCATCCTGAAAAGAAAAGTTATCAACTCATGTTAAGAGCTATAGTGTCAATGTCAGAATAGTTGTTATCATTTTGAAAGCTATGGATCCTATTTCTTTACTTTCCAATCTTATTTCATTATGATTTGACTTTATGCATTCCCATTTTGTATTTTGTTGAGTTTTACTGGAAGGTTTCTGATTTTGAAACTTCTGTTCTTGTCACTGACTGTAGAGCCATTATCCATATCTGATATTGTGTCTGCTTCTGATGCTGGTGCTAAAGTACGAATATCGTATAAGGTATGAATTCATGATCATGATGTATGCAATGGTTGCGAATGTGTGATCTGTTATCCATGGCTCATTATTTGTTTGGATTACTGAATTAGGGGATGCCAGGATCATACAGTGAGGATGCTGCACTCAAAGCTTACCCCAATTGCGAAACAGTTGCTTGCAATGACTTTGAAGAAGCTTTTAAGGTTTGATTTGACATAATCTGTAATATTCTTGAAGCAAATATTTGGATAAAACAGTAATAATCCTTATATTTTCAGATTTATCACAAATGATTTTCATTTTCTGATTATACATACTATATGTTTTCACTTTTCTGAGTAATGGGTTTCAATGTCTTGTAACGACCTTCTCAAATGTGTTTCTCCTTGCTCATTTTCCCTTTTTAAAATAATGTCTGGCAGGCTGTTGAGTTATGGTTAGCAGACAAGGTTATTCTTCCAATAGAAAATACGTCTGGTGGAAGCATTCATCGGAATTATGATTTACTTCTGCGCCATAGGCTTCACATTGTTGGTGAGGTGCAGTTGACTACTAATCTCTCCCTTCTAGCTTTGCCTGGTGTCAGAACAGAGTTCCTAAAACGTGTTCTAAGTCATTCTCAGGTGAGGCTGCATGTTACTGGCCCTTTTTCAGATGTGGTAGTATTTATAGAATTGTTATACTATTGTAGAAAACCAATTGTTGTTGCATCTAATCCTATGCAACATAAGAAATATATAGATTGCTTTAAGATTTAGATATCATTGGTCCATCCATGAATGAAACTGAAATTTGATCAATTAATTTTCTAAGTAATACTGAATTTTAATATTTCAAACTTATTGAAATATTCTATTGAAAGCTGTGTATTAGTTGTTTTAAAACAACGAGAGACATGTAAGAAGTATTTTCATTGCCTAGTTTGTTTGACATTGACTAATTTGGAGCAAGTAGACTGTAGATTATAGATCATTTAGTTTTCTACCCGCATTTGGATTTCAATGTATTCTATAAATAATATACTGAATGTAGTAGAATACCTCAATTTGTACTAGTCACATTAGAGCTGTTAAGAAGGTTTTTGCTTGCAGGCACTTGAATTGAGTGATGATTTCTTAACCAAATTAGGCGTTGCCAGAGAAAACGTTGATGATACAGCTGGTGCTGCTCAGGTAATCTATCTATATATCTTATGGGACTTCAGACTTTCTCTAAAGTAGAGAATAATTTGTTTTCTGTTTTTCTTGATGTGCCTGTGAGATTAGATTATAGCTTCAAATGGCCTACATGATGCTGGTGCAATTGCAAGCATTCGAGCTGCAGAAATCTATGGACTTAATGTACTTGCAGAACGAATCCAAGTAAAATCTCTCACCGATCATCATTTGCTAGAAATCGACAATTATCTTGTGGCTGATTTACCTTTGATTTGATTTTCAAGTATTCATTTGAGAACTTGGTTTCTCCAATGTTATATTAGTTTGAAGGCAAGAAACTACCGGAGATTTGCAAGTAAGAAGTTTAGCTTTGGTGCAAAGCTTTGAATTTCTCACAAAGTACTAGGGAAACTTGGTGAAATAAGAAAGCATTGACCCTGAAACCAGGATTCGTGAATTGCATATTCTAGTGTGAATATAGTTGTTGACTAGTGGCAATGTGTGCTTCAACTTATACTGGCAATTCAACCTTTGACCTTTTTAGATTGTCTCATCTCCACCTTTCCTCCAGATAAATCAGACACTTTATTCTCTCTAAAGAACAGTTATGCTGTTGTTAGCTAGAACCCGAAGAACTGTTTTTTATATCTCTAACAGTAATAGATGCAAGAGAATAATGTGTGAAATTTCCATGATGTCAGCATTTAGCTCAGACCTTTCAGAACGTTCTTTCTATGGTAATCAAACTATTTGAACCATTTTTTATTCTCTTTCTCACTTGATTCACTCCTGTTCCAGGAATAATGTGGATAGTGAGATGCTAAAATCCATTTTTGAATATCAGCGAACCAATCCCCTTTCAAATATGCTCTTTACACCCTTGAGCAAATTTTACTGCTAAGCTAAATCAATACACTCTTAAGTCAACTTACTATACATTTGCTATGTGTATTCCTTCCAAAATTCAATGACAAGGATATGCTGTGGTAATTAGTCAGTACAAAATGCTGTGTGTATTGATTTACATAAAAGAAGTGCATGAGACATGTTCTTTGTCATTCATTAGTGCTCAAACTTCTGCAATAGACTCTATATCTTATATTCCTCAATATTTCTGTAAACAAGAAATTCGTTTGTTGGTTTGATTGTCTTGTACAGGATGATTATGAAATCATCAGTCGGTATCTCGTGCTTGCAAGGGATCCAATAATCCCAAAATCTGATAAGCCCTTTAAGGTAAAAGCTCTTTTTGATGTATGGCTATTGTCTCATAATCATGATATACAAGATTCTCTAGAACCAATTGTTCATTATTTTCAGACAAGTATTGTGTTTACGCTGGATGAAGGTCCCGGAGTACTGTTTAAGGCTTTGGCAGTATTTGCATTGAGGGACATAAATTTATCCAAGGTTATATCTATGGGAAAATGTTTTCTTCTTCTAAGTCTGTCTCTATGCATGATGATTACAAGAAAATTAACAGTGTATTTTGAAATCAGATTGAAAGCCGCCCACAAAGAAATCGGCCATTAAGAGTTGTTGATGATTCCAACACGGGAACTGCCAAGTAAGTTAGCTTTTTGCCTTTTCACATTGGAGTGCTGCAATTGGCCATTCTTTTCATTGGCTGAAGTGTTCAAACGTGGTCTAATTTTCACTCTTCTCCTAAATTGTTACATGTGCAATAATTTTTTCTCCTCTATTCATGTGCTAAATAATTTTGGTTAGGATGAATCTTAGATATCTGAAACACTGTATTTTCTCAGATGCTGATGCAAACATTAGTATAACCTGTTGTATTTTTTATATATAGGTACTTCGATTACCTTTTCTATATTGATTTTGAGGCATCTATGACTGAGCCTCGAGCACAAACTGCTTTAGCACATCTACAGGTATGTTCTTAGACTTCTTATTTAATTATTTGAGTTATGTCTTTTGATTCTTTTTCTTTTCTCTTCTTTCTTAGAATTTGGGACTACTTTGGCTATATCAGGAAGCATATACAATTCAGATTTCAAAAGACATTTTACATAAAAAAATCCTGTAAATTTTAAAATATTTTTGTAGGAGTATAATAGATTTTAAAGATATCTTAAAAGACATTTATGATTAAGATTTTGTAATTAGGATTTTAAAGGATTTATAAAATATGAAATCATTCAATTTTTATTGTTCATCCAAAACGTATAATAACTCGTTGGTATCGTCTTTAGTCCAAGATTTATAATTCTCTTTCTCTTTGCCTTTATTTCCTTGTTATGAATTCCATTTCGGCAAGAAATTAATTATTATACTATAATATTATTATTATATCAAATTAACATACATAAACAAGAAAATTAAAGTTTTAAAAAAATTGGTAGATTTGTATGATTTTAAGTACTATTTTTTAATCCTTTAAAATATTAATTGAATATTATCAGATTTTGCTGTTTTCTAAAAAAATCCTACTAATCCTAATTGAATACTATAAAAAGAATCAATGTTTAAATATCTTAATGAATATCAAAAGACTTCTTTTATAAAATAAAAAAAAAATTGAAATTTTAATTGGATATAATTCTAGATTCTGGCATCCTAGTAAAATAAAAAGATTTCCATCAATGAATGTCATGGAGAGCAAGCATTGGTTAGGACTTCTAGGTTTTCTTTCTTGAGCATTTAGTCCTTGACTTAGATGCTTGGGTATCTTATCACAGCTCAATTTGAACCCTCTGATTATCTTTAACCGAGAGCTTCTTACTGCACCTCCGTACCTTTTATTTTTTTATACTGTCATGTTAAAGAATGCACTACCTGTTTTACTCTTGTGTAATACACCTTCATTGCCATTTCGAAAACAAAAAATACATTTTCATTTTTGCTTTCAAAATGACCCATTTCGAAACTATTATGGAAGTGTATTTTTTAACTTCTGAAACAATCTATTTCGAAATGTGAAATTTGACTTTCGAAATGGACTGAAATAGACTGTTTCGGAGGAAGTCAAAACATATATAATATTCTTCGCAGAGATATAAGAGTCTTTTCAAAATAGACAATTTAGAAAAGTTAGAAAGATATGAAGGTGCAGGAAGAAAGAACCTATGGAGGTGCTGGAAGAAGCTCTCTCTTTAACCATATTACTTTTGATCTTCTGCGTTTGGTTTGATCTGCTCATGACAGTGGATCTTAAGTAGTGTGCAAAACTTTTTAGTTGTGTATGTTGGCAATTGTTTCCTACACCTCCATGTTTCTTCCTACACTTCCATATATGTATCAATAATATCTCTTCTTACAGTGTTATCAGGAAAATTGTGAATTCAATTATCCAAATATTTTAGATTATAGAAGTTAAAAATTTAAGTGTCATATATTCTACAATCTCTACACTTTCAGATTGTTCATTCCAAAAGTTTATTTTCTCACTCTGCAAGGATTGTTGTATTCTGGAAGTAATATTAACAAATTTCTCTGTATGGGATAAGGATAAAAGAAAAAAGTAACATTAACCACATTAACCATTTGGTGCATTACATCTACCTACAGTTCACAAGATTTTCTCGTGTTTTCTGTGCGTTATAGTAATTTTTCCATTTTCATGTCTTGAGTATCTAACCACATCAAAACCATTTTGTCCCTACAGGAATTTGCCACATTTCTACGGGTGTTGGGCTGCTATCCCATAGATACAACCACATTATAGCTATCTACTTTTTTATTGGTGAGTTTTCATTGAATTCAATCATATTCGAGCCAGAAACTTGGAAGATGATTTGGAGATACTTTCGTGTCAAAGTACAATAAGAGCTGCCAGATGGTAAAAAATGTAATCTATGATACCAATAGTTGATCCTCCTGACCTTAGACAGTGCCATTACTTCATCTACTCATTGAAGAGATCTTCATAAAGGATAAGTAGATAAATTAGGATTTTGCCAAATATATAGTTTTCTCTCTATTACATTGTCAAACCTCAAAAAATAAGGGCAACAAAAAGGGAAAAAATCCGCTAATGCATTCTGTCAAAGTGATGTCATCGCAATCAATAAGAACATGTTTGGTTCACATCTCATGTCTTGATTTTTTTGGTTAGTTAACATCTTCCACCCACCAAGTTTGTGTGGTGATTATATTCTCTGCATATATTCAAAATATTCTTGTTGAAAGTAGCCAAATGTGTAGCTTTCATTCCATTACAAGTCAAACCCAACAGAAGAAACAAAAAAAACTGCTGATGCATTGTGGCAATGTGAATACTGTGAATGAACTCAGTTGTCACCATAACGAATAAGAACATAATTGGTTCTCATCTCTTGTCATGTAATGTCATGTCTTCAATTCTTGTTGTAACATCTTCCTCGCACCAACTTGGCACGTGTTCTTGCTATGTTCCATTTACACACTGAGATTAAGTTTATACTAATCCCGAATTTTGCCAAGATCAAAAGAAGGGATTGTGACTGTGACTGTGACAGAAAAGTGTAACAAGTACAAAAAAAATGTTACTTTATGTTCTGTTCATGTGCTCCACCAAATGAATACAACATATTACCATGTCATGACTTTTCATCACTGCATACTGCATAGACCTGAATAAAACAAAATACATAGTATTTCACTCATCATTAAAAAATATATATGTTAATAATTTTAGGAAAAGTTTAACTTTTTTTCATTATTTCTTTTTTCTGACATCAACCCACCATTCTATTCCCACCACAAAATCTGACATCAACAAACAACTTTCTCAATTTGTTTCACGTCCTTGTAAAGTGGGGATCTACGTGTTAACTTTGATTTGAACATTTTCATAGGTCGAGTTCTTACTGTAACAGTGATCAATCGATCTCTTTTAAATAACTTTTCGACTGCAATAGACTGTATGAATAAAAAACAAGTATGAATTGCATCCAAGTTTAAGATAAAGTGAATCTCATTAGTGTTTTAGTATGTTTAAAAAGTTTTACATTATTTAAAATTTATATTAGTGGTAGTTTATAAATATTTTTCCTTAATCCATTGAAACTTTTTTAAGAAAACAAATGACAAAGTAACCCAATTTTAAAATTGACAACGTCTTTAAAAAAAGTTACAACTTATCCTGATATGAGAGCCAGAATCATTTTCTCACAAATTTTTATACAAAATTTATAAAAAAAAATCTAACAAAATTGGTAGGGGAACTAAATATTTTTAAGAACAATACTTTTTTATCTTATTATAATAACAAAGTAACTTTACTTTGTATCAATGGATTCTTTGTTGATAATTTAATGGTGCAATCTTAGTTGTAAGTACTAATTCAAATTTATTCAACAATTTAGATTGTTGAAGTGACTTCCCTTCACAAATTGGACCTCAAGTCTAATCTAAAACAATTTGCTCACTGTTAAAACTAACATGGTAAACTTTATTTTGATATGATATTTTGATATGATATACAGCATACGACACAATACATGTTTTTTTAGTTTATTTTATTAACTTGGGTTATTAAGATGTTTTCTCAATTTACTTAAAAGTACCAATACAAATATTTGATTTGAAACTTGCGTAACTGCTACAAATAAAACTTATGTTTACATAAATGAAAAAACGTGGATGAAATTAGTTTATTTTCAGTGATTTAAGTAAAAATAAAATAACGGAGAGGTAGGAAGGCTGCATTGGCCTCATCATTCTCTTCTCAGCAAAAAAATGGAAGGAAATCGTAATATTTTACAATTTAAACCTTAATAATAATGTTATAATAGATTGTGTTATATACTATAATATACGTAAATATAATCGATCATTAAATATTATTATTAATAAAATAGTAATAAAAATAATAGTAAAATATTTTTTTATATAACAAATTAATAATAAAATAAAATTAAAATTAATTTATAACCACAAAGATAATTTTGGTTATTTTTTATAAATATTTTAAAATTTAATCAAATCATTTATAAACTTTCTTTTCACTTTTCAAACTTTTTAACATAATCCAAACAAGTGCGAGTTGCAGTAGCTTTTCTTTCATTTTATTCTTTTCCTACTTTTTCAAATCCAATCTCTAATTCAAATACATTGTAAATAATGAATGACGAACATTTCTATGTCTTTTTATTTACAAATAAATTAAACTAGCATAATTCCCAACAAATTTTATACAGGAATTGCAGTATCTATTGAAAGTAATAATTTGATATTAAAAGTTTAAAAGCTCAAACATGGTGTTAGTGTTGGCCTCTTTGTCAAATCTAACTTGAATTTCAAACGTGGCTGGCTGAGTGTGGTAATTGATGTCTTTCTTCGTTTGAGTACTTATTAAGAAAATTATTAAGTAACTACATTATTCAAATTAACTTTTTACATGACATGTAACTAAGTATTATTTTAAAAAGTAAATAATTTAAATATATGCTGTATATAGATAAATTGATTGAGATCATGAGTATATTCCTTACGTACCAACTAATTTTTCGCTTATTAATTAAAAATTTTAATTTTATTCAAAAAGTACACCATGAATGATGTTTCCTCCTTAAAGTTTCATAGTTTCATTGTAGATAAAAATAAATAAAGGTAACTAGTAACACTTTTTTTGTTATATTTTTTTATAGAGATAATAACAAATTATTATACTTAACTTTATAAATTTCTTTTATATTACTGAATTAGATTTAAAGTTTACTTTATAAAATAATATTAAAATTTATTTTAATGTTAAACTTATCTAAAATATTTAGTCTAACCTTCAATTCTCACTTTAAGATGGTGTATTAAAGATATTAACTATAATTAAAATCAAATTATAATTCTATGAACTGCTTTAAACTCAATCTTCTACCATATTAAATTAACCTAAGTTTCACTCATGTGACAGCAAAACCTACGATTAAAATGGTATATATATTCTCCATTAGTTATTTTTCACCTAAGAGGAGGGTGAGTCAGAAGCAAAGATAGTACTGCATTTGTTTGCTTTAGTGGTTTATCACATTTACCCCAACCTGTCCCTTGTTTTCTGTAAACAAACTGCAAAATTTGGTCACATGCATCTCGAATGAAAAAATTAAAAGACTAATGTATAAGCACCATAGACATGTCTAGATACATCAACATTCATCACTGTCTTCTCACCATTCCTCTTATTTATCTATTATTTTGTCCTAAAGTACATAATTTTTTAAGGGAAAAAAAGTAGGTAAAGGAAGAATATTCTGTGGCTTGCTTCACAGAAAATGTCCAAGAGTGACATCTTTAATGGCCAATTCAATATAAGGGAATATCCAGTCAGTATAAAATTTGAACGTTCATAACACTGTGAAAATCCAGCATTATTTCATATATACAATCGATACTACTTTACCCAATTTCAAAGAGGTTGAAGTTATAATATCTTACAAAGATGTACAATAGATTCTTAGCTACAAACACTTTCATCATTGTTTATAAGTTGCATCTTTTAGACCACATCTTAATTATTGCAAATTGGAGACTTAAAAGATTAGGTGATCAACATTGTTACTGTAAGGAGGTAATTTTATCATCTATTATTAGTTATATGTCTTGGTTTAATGAATCCAGAGAATGCAAGAGTCGAGTTAATAAAAACTTGTAAAATAAAAATCAGAAAATCAGATGAATTAGTTCACCCTGAAAGTATTCTCTCCTTAAATATTCCTCATCTTTATATATATATATATATATATATATATATATATACTCTCTCTTATACATAT
>Ga0123340_1003768_pt1 | contig 14239 bp, 10 predicted proteins | sample SirMexnodulemix_FD_89961 | JGI IMG/M metagenome (GOLD analysis project Ga0123340, IMG submission 89961) | Root nodule microbial communities of legume samples collected from Mexico - Siratro Mexico nodule mix | ecosystem: Host-associated > Plants > Roots > Nodule | place: Mexico: Nepantla... | reverse complement strand
GAAATAAACTTTCCTCTAAAAATCACTTTTAATTGAAATCGTTTTCATGACTAACAATTATTCCAACCAGAAAAAATATTAAAAGAAAAAATATAAAAATGAAATTGATTAAATTTATAAGCTAAAATTAACTTATTTTAGAAAAAAAAAATAAAAGTTCAAAGAAATAATGCAAAAAAATCAATAAATCAATTAACATATAAATTATTTTAACTACACTATTTTCATTCAGTAAATTGCACCGTGAATTTGTCCATTAAAATTATCAAATTTGGTCTATGTATAACATGAACAGTCCATCATCATCAACAATCAATAATATTTTTACCAAAAATATTGGAACGCATGTGACATAACTATTAAACTCAAAATTTTATATAATACTTTATATATATATAAAGATTTTTGCATAAGATCTTAACTAACTAAAATACTTTAGTGATTAATTTATTATTTTCTTTAATAATGATATTAGCACGGTTTGATAGATTTTACTTGGAAGTATTATTATCTTACAGAAAAAAAAAAGATATCGTAATGAAAATTTATGATATAATGTTTATTTAATTATAAATTATCTCGTATAATAAATATTTTTTTAAAGTAAATTATGTGAAAATTTATTAATAATAATAAATACGACCATGATGTAAAATTACACTGCAAAAGTATTTTACCTAGTCATTATCCTCTTTATTATTTTCTATTTTTAAAATTAGATTAAGTACATTCAGCCAAAATATATTTAAATAAAATACAATTTGTTTTAGGATGGTCATGGCACTGGTTCTAAAGCCAGCGTCCTATCCTCTGGAATACGAAGTGTTGTAAACCAAGTGGTGAAGAAGAGATTCATTGCACTAAAATACAAAAAGAGATTTCAATGAGAAAATCAGCAACCATCAGCCATAGATTCCCTTTTCCCCTTTTCAACCACTCATTTTCTCTCTCACGCCATTTTCCCGGGCAAATAACCGTCTCTTCCGTCATCACTATTTACTTCACTATTATTAAACAGCTATGAGCATGAGCGTGCTCTCATGCCAACGCTCAAAAATGTTAGCAGCTCAAAACAAATCTCCATTTCTTCGCAGATTCCGATCCTTCAAACCTAACCGTTCCAGATTCCGCTGTTTGCTTGACCAAATCGCTGTTCCGACGTCCCTCGCTCCTGTTCTTACCTCCGAGAACGTAATCGCCGCCGCTGCCAAAGCCGCCTCCGTCCACAGCGCCGTCTCTTCAGCCATCACACAGGTTGCCGTCACCGCCGTCGCAATTGCCTCCGGCGCTTGTCTTTCCACTAAGGTCGATTTCCTGTGGCCTAAACTGCAGGAGCAACCAGGTTCCGCATCTTCTTCTGCTTTCCTCTATTTATTTTATTTTATGTTTAAACTCTCTTGCACAATTACGGTTGAATTTGATAGGTTGCTAATATGCTGACGTGATTTCTCATGCCAAATTAAAGCGTCACTTAAGCGCTTATGATTTTTTAATTTCACGAATTTGCTGATTGAAGACTTTTGCTGTGGATAGTGTCTTATGAGGCACGTGCACGGATACTTATATTTGTTTCGTGTATTCAGTTCTGATAGTACTTCACATATATCTAAGTCTCTATATAAGTTATGAAAATACAATATTATGGATTACATTTGAGACATAGAAACATATATAGGATAGAAATATAGAAGCACTTTTCTTTGATGAACCACAAACGGAATTTAATCCCCTTTTAATATGAAGTTTAAGAAAGGAATAAGATCAATACTTTTCTAGAAATTAGGAAGTGATTTATGAGGAAAAGAATTATAACCATGTCATAATAGCCTCAAAAAACTCTTAATACAAGAGGATTATGATAACTTAACAAATATCACTTTTCTAAAGAAATATTTCCCTTCTACACTGCACTAGTCAGTAAATTTCTCCAGGATAAAATTAAGTTTCTTGTTTGCACTTGCAGAACTGAAAACAATTGTATAAGTTTTTTCTGATTAATTTTTACTCGAGTTGTTGGTATATAATATAAACGAAACTGTATTAACAATTATCTTATAAATGTTATGCCTAACTTAACCTTAGAAAAACTAAATTGTATGATGAAGATTACATTCTACTTATATATTATAATTTAGTCTTATTCTTACTCAACATGAGATTTCCAATATTAGTAATATACTAGAATCATGATATTAATTTGAAATTACAATTATATATTTATTATGTTCTATGATGTTTTTTTATTGTGTATCTAATTTGCATTTATCTTATGATATATATGTTTTTAAGTGTCATCGTATCCGAAATGCTTGAGGGGGAGCATCAAGTCATGCCATTAAATAGTGTGCTGAGATATACAATTCGTAGTTTTTTGCATTCCACAGAAAGTTTCTGTTGCTGCTTCTGTCATCACATGATAGGGTTGGCCTATTCATAAGTTTTCTTATTAGCAAAATTTATAACATGCAGGTACAGTGACGCTGGATGGAGTAGATGTTACTGGTTACCCAATTTTTAACGATGCAAAGGTTTAATATCTGTACTTGTGCTATATTATGACTTGTATGTTATCTTCTTACATCATTAAAACACCTTATGTGTGAAGGCAGGTACAGAAGGCTATAGCATTTGCAAGAAAAGCACACCGTGGCCAAATGCGGAAAACTGGAGACCCTTATTTAACACATTGTATCCACACAGGAAGAATTTTGGCTGCATTGGTTCCATCAAGTGGTAAACGAGTATGAACTCCAATGATCAGCTAGTAATAGTGACTAGATTTGTTATGTTGCATTTGTTTTACTTTCTGGAAAACAAAAAAGGCATTGACTGACTTCCTTTCCTCCTCATCGCCCCTTCATCATCCAACATACTCAGGAGAATCCATACCATAATGGAATAAACAAATTGGCAGACCCAATTATAATTTGATAAATTTCATCATGATGCCGTCATCATTTAACCAATATAATGACAGTATCATTATCATTAATTACAACATATAAATTTTTTAATACACCACAAATTTCAACAAACATACTGGGGGTGGTCATCTTTCATGATGTTACAACAATTCTGAAGAAACATTATTTGAACACTAAAGTTGACGAAGTACTATTAATTATACTGATACATATCAATATCATTTATCTTATTTATGCATAATTTTTAGTTTTGATATTTAAACTATTGGATAATGTATGATATATTCTTTCTGGGGAATTATTTTTAAACGTGTGCAGTTTTCACTGAAGCTCCCATGCGTTTCTTGCACATCTCAATTTCTAAATTGATTGAAAAATTATTTCAAAACATTGACTTTCTTTTTACCAGATTTAGCCTTTGACGTCACCGAGACAGCTAAACTGAATCTTTACTACTTTGAACTGCATTAACTTTTGTGTTACTGTTATCTTTTGCATTTTTCAGCTAAATGCACTGCAGGTCGAAAACATGCTTCTATTCAATTGTTCCTTTGTTTGAGATAGTGATACTCTATTTCAGGCTGTTGACACTGTTGTGGCTGGTATTTTACATGACGTGGTCGATGACACTAGCCAAAGTCTGCAAGACATTCAGGCAGAGTTTGGGGATGATGTGGTCAAGTTGGTAGCTAGTGTTTCAAGGTTAAGCTACATTAATCAGGTACCATAAAGAATGTCTCTTTGAATTTTTTTGTATCTTGATGGAGGTGGGAGGCACATAATAGTTAGCTTGCTAGATTTTAGAATTCAATTGGCTACACACCTTGATTGAAATAAAGATGTAGAAGTATTCGTATACATTCATCTTACAAACTTATTCTAAGGCTTTTGACTCGAATTGGTCTCGGACATGGTATTAAGTCTCTATTACCTAGCTGCCTCATTTTTCCATAATTGAAATACATTTCATTACAAGTAACTCTGAACCTGTAAACCATTTTCAACTGTGCACCTAATATCTCAAGTTTTTAGGAATCTTAATCTCTGACAGTTATCTCATAACTAATGCAGATCCATGGTGCAATACCGGAAGAGTTTAGTGACATATTTTTCTATTTCATTGTATTTGTGGATTAGATGCTTAAAGCTCAATTCTCTTAGCAACTCTGTGGATTGTTGCTGTTTTCTTTTATTACCATATTATGCAATAACTGCATTATCTTTTGCAGCTCTTACGCAGACATCGAAGGGTAAGTGTAAACCAGGGTGTCCTTGGCCAAGAAGAGGTACGTAATCTGCCTTTGATTATGTATCCATTACCTCCTGAGACTTTCAAGTTTACTTTGGTATCATGTTATGTTAACCATCAATATCAAAATATACTGAAAACAATGGATGCCTAAGATGGTTTTTAAACAATACAATGATTAATTGTGAAGAGAAGAATGTATCTTATCATCCTTTTTCTCTATATAGATATTTAATACTTATTCATATAGAAGCTTGAGGTTGGACAATGTTGTGCACAATCGGTTTCATTTTACGATACTAAGCATCCAAAATACAGGTCAATGCAACAATCTTTTGTATCTATCAATATAATGCATCTGGTGGTTGGTCAAGACAATACTGAAACTATACGCATTCCGAAATTTGTAAAACGTGGTAGTGGTGGTGGAATTAGCAGCAGACTTTTCTGATATGTTACATTCATAATCTGCTAGGCAAGTAATTTACGAGTAATGCTTTTGGGAATGGTTGATGATCCACGTGTTGTGCTCATCAAGCTTGCAGATCGCCTTCACAACATGAGAACAATGTACTTACTCTGGGCTTCTTAACTTCTATCCTTTTATAGATGGTCTTCTTTATTTTCCCTTTTCTGGGCCTTTACTTCAGATCTTTTGTTATTTGAAGATGAAATAAAAGTTATTTTAATATTATAGCCTTCTCAGTTCTTCATGGTTGTTGGTAGTGAATTTTTACTTCCTTGGTATAGTAGCCATCTTTAACCAGCAAACTTAAGCCATGTGGGGCCTTTTGACTTTTTGGCTATATAGATTATAAGTTATGTTTCATAGGTCATTTTATTGGTTGACACTGTCCTCTTTGCAGTCATGCTCTGCCATTGCAAAAAGCTCAAGCTGTTGCAGAGGAGACGTTAATCATTTGGTGTTCACTTGCTTCAAGATTGGGTCTGTGGGCGTTGAAAGCTGAACTTGAAGATTTATGCTTTGCTGTTCTACAGGTCTTCTTTTAGTATATATGTTTCTTTTGCTTTGAGAGTGATCAGTTATATTAATGTAACGTTGTAAGAACCTTAGACACAGCAGACAGACAAAAATACAGAAACAATGAAGGTCTCCAGTCCCTATGAAAATCTGCTTACCTCCCTTAAGCGATTTGCTGGACCTTTATTATTTTATCTCATATTTTTAAACAAGAAGTGGATGATCGTAAAGTTGCACTATTTAAATTTCTGGATATAAATAGTTGTAGATTCCACATTAACTACTGACATGTCCAAATTAAAGAATATATAACCTACAAGTCAGTTTTGTGAGATCAAATTAAATTCAAACTCACAATGTAAGATGATATCATGGTCTATTCCAACAATTGTTATTGGCCCACCAACCATCGGACCATCCTTGCATTACATGTCAAGGCTTGCAAATTTCATCAAAATGAGTAGTCATCAACTTGAGATGCGTGCTATAAATCTCACTTCGACTAGTGAGATGGATGACTAAATTAAAGTCTATATGAATGAGGAACAACTTTTATCTTATAAGCTAGTTTTTGTAAGATTAAATTAAGCACAAACCCAAGTTTTAAGATAAACAACAAAATTAGCATTATCAAGATGACATAACAAGGGCACCATTATATTTTATTGACAGTGGCCCACCTATGTTTTGTACTTTTTGTTGATACCAGCCTCAAATATTCCAAAAGATGCGAGCTGATTTGGCTTCCATGTGGAGTCCTACTAGCAGAACAGGAAACCTGAGAAGATTCTCTGTAAAAGGCAATTTGATACATTTGAATGAGAACAATTCAACTTCTTTTTACAACGGATCCTTGACATTCAATGGGGATGTGAGTATGAAGGTAGGAATTTTTAAGTGCCAGCATTGATTACTTCATTCTACTTGTTTGTACTGTATGTATGATCATGAGATTTGATTAAATTTTGGTATATGGTTTCCTTTGTGGTTGCTTTCTGGTTATGCTGGTGCTTATTGCCACTGTAACAATTTACACCAAAATGCTAGTTTTGTCCTGGCTATGAAAAATGAAGGAGTAAAAATAATTCAATGGTTATACTCTTTGCTTATATCTATCCCTGTTATTTTGCAAGTTCCAATTGTTTTCTACTCATATTATAGAGAAAAGTGAATGGGGAGGGTAAGTGAGACTGAAAAGCATGTGAACTATTAAGTATTGTACCTTCACTTGTTCTTAATATCCCGTATGTAGCTCAATAGAAAAGTATATTTGAAGTTAGAAAGAAGCCTGTCAAACTTTCTTTCAGTCCATATTATCGAGTATATTTTAGTCAAAGTATATTATGGTTGCATAAAAATTCTAAAGTTAACTTTAAGGTGGCTATCTGAAGTGAACCCCTTGTCCTCCTTAGACGTTCATGATTGATAGATAGTTTTAAGTAATTACTGAGGCAGTAAGGCAATGTTGCATCTTCATTGCTTTAACAACTCTCAGGAAAGGGTGAGAACAAATTTTTCATTGTAATTGCATCACTTCTTTTTAATTTTACTTTTCAGGATCTTTTGGAAGCTGTAGTTCCGTTTGATATATTGTTGGATAGGAGAAAGCGGGCTAACTATCTCAATAGTATTGGGAGTAATCTTGGGACATGCACAAAACCAAAGGTTGTACAAGATGCTGGGTTAGCTTTGGCATCATTGGTAATTTGTGAGGAAGCACTTGAGCGAGAAATGATTATATCAGCTTCGTATGTTCTTGTTTACCATCATCATTTACCACTTTTACATTTTGATATCCATGGCAAATGAATGAAGCATATTTTTTTCTTTTATGAAGCACTATGTATTGCTGACTACAGTGCAATGGTATAAACAATTTTATAGTTCTTAAAGGTTTCCGTCTGTATTTGCAGTTATGTTCCAGGAATGGAAATTACGTTATCCAGCCGATTAAAAAGCCTGTATAGTTTATACAGCAAGGTATTGACAAATTCATGTTTTACCTTTGAAATAAAAATATAAGTCCACATGTATTTTTGCTATACTCAGTGTGCAATTGTATAAAATTGTGGCATCATATGTATGGTTAGCGTTACAATTGTAAAAATAAGGAGCATGTCTTATATCACCAAGAATATATAGATTATGTATGTATTAGAATTTGTCTAGTTTGAATTGTGAGTCATGGAAAACACGTTTGTCATTCCTTTCTTGATAGTTTTAATAAAAAAAAAAATTCTTCTCCTTTTTCTTGTATTTTGCTTTGATATTTGGAATCCTTTCTATACTATTATTCCTTCTGATTTTAAATATTTTGTTACTTTTAAGGAGCATGTCTTATATCACCAAGAATATATAGATTATGTATGTATTAGAATTTGTCTAGTTTGAATTGTGAGTCATGGAAAACACATTTGTGATTCCTTTCTTGATAGTTTTAATAAAAAAAAAATTCTTATCCTTTTTCTTGTAGTTTGCTTTGATATTTGGAATCCTTTCTATACTATTATTCCTTCTGATTTTAAATATTTTGTTACTTTTATTGATGATTATTCTTGATGTGCTTAGATTTAGTTAATCAAAATGTTTTCTATATTTCAAACTTTTTTTAGTGAAATCAAAACACAATTTGGTTTATCTACAAGTGTTATCTCATTAAGTAGATGTCATCACTTGTCCATAATGATCAAATGCCCTACTCTATCATTTTCCCCCACTCTATAAAGTCTTCCTCCACGTATTTTTGGTACCACATGTTTTATATGTAACCTCTCGTGTGGTTGAGATAAACTTTCTCTTTGGTTGTTCAAACGTGTCTTTGTGGGGTATCATCGTTTTTAGAAAGGGCATCGATGTTTCTTTCCTAATATTAATTGGTATTTTTTGTTTGCCTAAGTCTCTTTCATGGAGTTTGTTCCATAGTAGACACTTGTTCCTTGTAATGACAACATATGTAGTCACTTTTCCACCACTGTCAATCTTCCTTGATCACCACTATATGACTCTATCATAACTCTCAGGGTGCTTTTTCAGCACCTTTTAGGTATATTAACATCATTCACAGTCTGTTGAAATTTCAGTATGGGACTCATATTTGATGAACAATGATATAGTGGGGGTTATGCCTGGTCCTTCTCCTATATCAGATTCGGTCTCTTTTTGAAAATGACTGGCCCATTGCTATTAGAAAAGATGCATGTTCTATCTGTAACCCTTCTCCCCACTATAGTAACCTCATTTATCATCAACTTTTCACCTTACAATATATTTGTTTGTGTTTGTTATCTTTTGTTCCCATTCCTTAGTCTTTAGGTGAAGCTTTGTCTCTCCTGGACTAGTGACCAGCGATGATTGATGAGAAGTGTACCCTTCAAAGTAGTGATACTTGGGAGTTGGTTCCTCTTTGAGCTCACAAATCAATTGTTGGGTGTCAATTGTTGTACACTCCTAAAACATATTGTTATGAAGTTGGCTTAATTGCCAAAAGATACACACAAATCTATAGTCAAGATTATTATGACACTTTCTCTTATGTTGCAAGTATATCTAAATCATATATGTATATTAGGAATGTTCTCTATTTATCGTATTGATTCCATTTTCTAAATATAAATAAAACATGTGTTGTTTTAGAAACACATGGTCTCAGCTCAATGTCTCTAATAGTTAAGATAGTTTGAACAGAGCAAGATGCAAGTGAATAATGACACCTTCTTAATGGAAAAACAAAATTGCCATGAGTACTAAGGTTCCCTTCAAATTTTGTGGTTGTAAATCTGTGGACTTAGTTTATTCTCTCTAACTACATCTTTTTTTATGAGCAAGAAATATTTTTTGGATATTAGCATTTTATTCGGCAATGTTCACATGGATATCCCTACTTCAAAACACCCCCATAAACTACCATCTAGGCTTTTGATGTTTGTCTACATTTTTTTTCCTGCATTGGTGAATGTGAGTAAAACATTGAATCACATTTTCTTCGGCAAAGATTTGCGTATTGTCATGATCTTGGATTTTGTGATGTTAGATTCTTATGGTTTATTGGGAATGACCTAAAGCGGAAGGAAAGATGACCCCATTGGAAAACATAATGTTTTTTATTTCTTCCTTTATTTGGTGAAGGGATGAAAAAAAAGTGTGGGGTTTATATTAATTCCTGATTCTTCCAAATGTGGGAAGAATGGGGAGTGGAAAGTGGGTCACTAAACAAAAAGACCAAAATACTTATATTTTTTTCTATTTTATTTTTTTTATTGGGGACATTTATGTCTTTTTCATTACATATTTTTATCTTTCTTTGTACTTTCTACCCAACGAACAGAAGGGAATAAAATTTTACAAAATCATCTCATTTTCTATACTAAACATACCAACAGTGTGACTCTTGCATTTGCTTTCTACTCCAATGGTGATGGGTTATACGGGGTGCTAGCACAGACACTTCATACTTAAGCGAGCAAGGAGTGAGTTTAGCTAGTGCATAAGAATGAGTTGGATTTGATGATTGAAATCCCCTCGTATAGGGGTGCACGTTGTTCAAATAAGACAGTAACATCTTAAATAAAAGGGTAATGGAGAAGTGTTTCTCTTATAAGGATAAGATATGAATTCAGATTCCCGAGTTTGAGATGTCGGAGGTAGGTTGTTTATATGAGGTTCCCATGGATTTGGGAAGTTCTCTGATATTGATCCAGAACAATGTAATTCCTTGGCCCATCTTTTCAAATATTGTCTCAAGTATGAATACACAATGAAATGAATGGATTTGCCGAGGTTTCATTTCTAATGATGAGTTTTAATATTCATTTTATTTTAATATTAATACATTCTCCATCATTCGTTTTATAATATGCCACTAGCGTTGAATGTTTTTCTTTCCTACTGAGCAATGATTGCACTAGTGATCTTAAATTTTGTGGAGATCACTTGGTAAAACTAATTGAATGGTAAAAGTCCTGATTGTATTGTGTCTTGTGTAGATGAAACGAAAGGATACAAGCATTGATAAGGTATATGATGCACGTGCATTAAGAGTAGTTGTTGGAGACAAGAATGGAACTTTACATGGTCCTGCAGTTCAATGTTGCTATAGTCTTCTTGATATTGTACACAGGTAAAAAAAATTATCAAATTTCAGACTATTCTTAATTCAACAACCTATACATAAGTCATTAAATGCAATCACTGTATAAAGATAGACATAAACTTAATTTTGACCTTTTTTACATGCAGCATATTTGTAAATTTTTTATGTTTTTTATTAACAAGGAAAGAAATCCATAATAGAATTAATAATGCAGCAAAGAAGCAGAGGAGGATAAGACATTCTCCTAGAGAAAAAACCGTGAAAAGCCCATCAACTAAATTAATCTCTTCTACATTTCGATCATTTTTTCCTTTCCAGTTATTTTGGACCATCTGTGAGGTGGGTATGAACTTGTGTGCTCATTGTCTTTGTTCTTTAAGAGTGGAAGGTTAGATGTATAGATCTTAGGGATCTTTTGTAATTCATCAACCCTATTGTCCCTTGAGAACGGCTCTAAATTGATGTTTACTTTACCTTTTATGATACAGGCTTTGGACTCCAATAGATGGTGAATTTGATGACTACATCATTAATCCAAAGCCTAGTGGCTACCAGGTTAGGTTTTCCTGTTCATATGGTCATGAATTAAACTGAAATTAGTCATGAGAATTGTGCTCATGATTGTATTAACCTATTAATATTGCAGTCATTGCACACTGCAGTTCAAGGTCCTGACAGCTCACCTTTAGAAGTACAGATAAGAACACAGGTGCTAAATTATTTCGCATATGCTGTAGGGTTACTTGCTTGTATTTTAGTTCTTCATTTTTTCATTTATCATTTTGCATGATAGAGGATGCATGAGTGTGCTGAACATGGACTTGCCGCACATTGGCTTTACAAGGAAACTGGAAATCCGTTTTTATCCATAGACAGAATGGATGAGCCTGAAACAGAAGCATCGTCCTATTTCTCCGAGGATTTAGAGGGAGGAAATTCTTCAGATATTTTATTAACTAAATATAAGTCATTCAAGGCTGGACATCCAGTCCTCAGAGTAGAAGGAAGTCACTTACTTGCTGCTGTTATCATCAGGTGCATAACACTTTCATTTCCAATGGATGTTATATTATAAAAAGCTATCCATACTGATTGTCACTCGTGTTCACTATCTCTTCAGTGTAGAAAATGATGAACGAGAATTGTTAGTTGCTGTGAGCTTTGGACTAGCTGCTTCTGAAGCAGTTGCTGATAGAAGATCTTTCCATATCAAGCGATGGGAAGCTTATGCACGACTATTCAAAAAGGTTTGATACTTAAATTAACATTTTTAATTAAGCGATGACTCATGATGAATGGTTTATGGAAAGGACACATTGACTAGTAACACCTACTGAGAAGCCAATTCTTGGATGGATCACTATATGTGACAGTTAAGCTTACTGTCTAGTTTGCTGTATGATGTATTGCACTCTCCATGACCAGATCCTGCTGTTGTGTTCCTTGGTATAGTATTCTAAGTTTTAAACTACCTAGGTCAACTTGCTTACTATTGATCTGTTTCAGGTATCTGATGAATGGTGGTTTGAACCAGGACATGGGGATTGGTGTACTTGTCTAGAGAAGTACACACTATGTCGAGATGGAATGTATCACAAGGTATGTTTTTCTAAGAAAATATAAATTGTACGCTATATTTTAGTTTATTTTGGTTTTTCGGCAATGTAGACATAGTGACATACACCAGACATTTCGTGTTTTAGATATGAAAACCTGTCCTTTGCACACTGGCCGTATCATAGTTCATAATCAGCGACATGGGTTTTAAATGTATGCATGGTGTCGAAATTACTATAGAGAAACTATATTCATTTTGGGCAGCCATATGCCAAGTCAATATTTGAAGGTGCTCCGTCATTACTATTGACTAATTTCTCAGTGATCCAGCAAATTTTTTGTTAGAGCTTTATTCTCCTGTGACGACTAAGTGCTCGGTAAAACATAAGGATTGGATACTTTAGGAAACATTATGTCCTCAGGCAGTGAAGAAAAATATCAAAATCAAATGAATTATACAACTAGCATTATATTCTGGAACATAAATAATAAAGTATCGTTCTGATTATATCTAGTTATTTCTCTGTATCAATATTAATCGCTCACATTTTTTAATTTTTCATCATTTATGTCATCCTATATCGTATTTCTAGTTTTAAAGATAAACGGTTCATGTTACTTAGTCTCTATGATCTTTCGAATGCCACGTGATGGATAAAATAATTGTTTTGAAAGATTTGATCTTCTAATTTAGAATTTAGTTTGCATTTGTGATTAAACTCATTTGATGAAGTGGTTACACATCATTACATGAGAATGTAAAGCTTTTTAGCATTGAAGATGCATCAAAAATAATATATTTAAATACTGTTGATTTCTTTCATTACTGATTTTCTTAGAACTATAATGGTTTTGCAAACTCAGAATGCTGTACTGAAGAACTTGATATTATTATTTGCATCATTCTCAGCAAGACCAATTTGGGCGGCTACTCCCAACATTCATCCAAGTTATCAATTTTACTGAGCAAGAAGAATCTGAATATTGGGCTGTTGTGTCGGCTGTGTTTGAGGGCAAACAAGTTGACTGGATAACATCTCACTCAAAATTTGACTTGGTTGCATCAACTTCTGCGGAAGCCGGCGTCAATAACAAGGTATTTGGCAAACATCTTACGTCTCTTATACGCATTGTTCAAATGGAAATTGCTTTTGTTTTCTTTTCGTTTCAATATCATAGCCATTCAAATAATATAAATGCAATTATTTCTTTGTTTCATGCTATGTAGATTTGTAGAGTCACTTCATTTCAAGATTCATTCTTCTTGTCCCTTAATTTGGTACATGCTAAATTGTTGCTGATCTAAAAATCTGAAATTTGCTCTGCTCAAAGCAAAATGTTTTTTGCAAATCATTAGTTTTATTTTTGGTGATGATTGTAATAGCAAATTTAAAATTTCAAATGCAGTTAAGATGGTAGAAATCAGCTAGTCTATTTTGCATAGTTGGCCAAAATGTGGGTCCCGAAAATATTGTTTGTCTGCCACCGTGCAAAGTGAAAGTTGATATTTTATTTTCACCCCGCTATTCCTGTAGATTTGTGAAATGTCAATGAATGTTTCAGTGACTGTGTGTGTAATTCATCTTTTAGGTGAAACTTTTGAGAACAATGCTTTCCTGGGAAGAGCAATTGCGTTCTGAAGTAAGTGTCAAGCAAACAAAGTACGATGCGAAGCTTTATGATCTTCACGGTTCTCTTGGTGAAGTGGTAATTATTTGTTGGCCTCATGGTGAAATTTTGAGGTTAAAAGCTGGTAGCACTGCTACTGATGCTGCTCAAAGAGTTGGTTTGGAGGGAAAGCTGGTTTTGATTAATGGGCAGTTAGTACTGCCCAACACAAAACTCAAAGACGGAGATGTAGTTGAAGTAAGAATTTAAATTATTCTTTCCTTAAAAAAATGTAAATAATTCTTTATGGGTCTTGTGTGATTAAAGTAGATGGGATAGAAATAATTTTTATTTTATCTCATTTTATCTTATTTGGGGATAATTCTTGGTAGAATAACTTAAAAAAATCAAATGTGGTGCTTTAGACTAGATTCCAAGAATTTGTTTGATAACCACATGTTCTATCATAAAATTACTTTTTTCTATTATGTTGGTTGTACGTGTGGTTATTACTATTTTTTGGAAGTATGGTTATTCACGGTATTTGGAGTTAAGCAATAAACCACTGAATTTTAAAATTGAATAAAGTTGCAATGATTGTATAAAAAATCCTTGGGGAAAGATCGACCATGCCAGGAAAGGCTATGATTTTGATTATTAATTATAGTTGTAGTTGTATGATATATTTAATTTTATATCAAAACAAAGTCTTAGGATTGCTGTTTACTGTACAGCTTAGGCATTTTTTCCTTCAGAAGACGGATTTTCGTTTAAATATTTTTTAAAAATAGAATTATGATTAATATACTTAATTTATTAATATTTATATT
>Ga0123340_1003767_pt1 | contig 14240 bp, 8 predicted proteins | sample SirMexnodulemix_FD_89961 | JGI IMG/M metagenome (GOLD analysis project Ga0123340, IMG submission 89961) | Root nodule microbial communities of legume samples collected from Mexico - Siratro Mexico nodule mix | ecosystem: Host-associated > Plants > Roots > Nodule | place: Mexico: Nepantla... | reverse complement strand
TATACGTATTACTATTATTAATTTTTTTATTATGAATAATAATAATATTATTACAATTATTGTATTATTATAATTATTATTGTTAATATTATTATTACTGATAAATTTAATTCATCGGTAAATTGACAGATAGTTTACCGATAGATTCTGTTGATAAATTGATTGTATATTTACTGATAGTTAATTTTGCATCGATAGATTTGTCGATAATTATCGATGAATCAAATCAGTAGATAAATTTAGTAAATTTTTCGTCGCTAGAATTCGTTGATAATGATATTTTTGCCAATGGATACAAATTTGTTGGTAATCTTCCTTCAATAATATAAGTTTTTCTTAAAGTGATATTAATTCCTGGTTCAATTGGCTATTTGTGGTTTTTCCCATTCAAACCAATCTCTTCTCCATTTTAAGTCTCATTCTCATTTGTTACCTACCTATTTTGCTAGCTTCTGCAATTCTTAAGTTCTTTAGTTTTATATTTGCATTTACTTTAGGAAACTTATACATAAGAGGTACTGGTCCACTCCACCTAACATCCTAGAAATTTATATTTGATCCTCTTCCCACTCTTCAAGTTAAATTTTTATCAAACCACCTGCCATTTATTCCTTCCCTACACACCTCCCTTAGGTCTCTCCATCACCACGAGTCATATATGTTCTTTGACCTAGCATTTAAGTTTCTCCATGATCAATGCTTAAAGTCTAATATGCCTTATAAGTTTGTTGACCATAATCTCCACCTCCACTTATCCAATAGAGCAATATTGAACAACTTGATATTTTTAATCCACAAATCCCCATCTTCCTTAGGTTAACATATAACCTTCCACTTTATCCATGTTATTTTTTTCCCTTTACACCCCAACCCCACGAAAACTTCCTTTGGACCTTTGCAATTTTCTTTCTTACCCATGTTGGTATTTTATACAAGAATATGTAATTTAAAGAGTAGTGTTGTGATAACAACTTTTATCAAGCACACTTTATCCACAAGGGATATAAATCTCCCTTTCCACTTACCTAATTTATTCTTGATTTTATCGGTACTCGCTGCTATAAATCTTGTTTTCTCAAGTTTCCACCTACCACCATTCCCAAATATGAAAATGGTACTCCCATACAACTGCAATTTACACTACAAGAAAAAAGCTATTTAGAGACAAATTTTTAGATACCAAATAAAATGGTTGTTAATTGTGACCAAAACAATCACCAAATTAGGTCTTGGTTGCTAAATAATTACAAAATAAAAGTAATGATTGGATTTAGTGACCAATTAAGTCAAGATTATTAGTATCTAACATTAGCTACCAAGGTTTTAGCCACTTATACCATTAGATTCTAAATTAGTCTCTAACTTATCTTTAGGTAGAGTTTGAACATCTTATTCTTTGTTATCTCCACACATGCAAGCATTCTACCACTTTTGTCCTTCAAGTGCAACATCCGATCTTTCATGAAAATCGAAAATCCTTTCTCCAGTAATCGTCCTATACTGAGAATATTATTTTTCAAGTCAGGTACATAATAGACGTCCTCCATAATACTTGTCTTTCCATCTTTTTAGGAAAAACATATTTTCCTTTGCCTTTGATTGGGACCTTCGTTGAGTCTTCGAAAGACACATGCCCATCTTCTATCTCTCGTATATCAATAAAGAGATGTTTGTGCCCACACATGTGATTGCTAGCACCATTGTCTAGATACCACTCCACGTCAATGTCCATAGTGATGCCTTCATTAGCCATTATGAGGATCCCTTCATCTTTCTTGACTAAATTTGCATCTTCTTCCACTCTCTTCTTGGCATAGCAATCCCTTGCGTAATGCCCATATTTTCCACAATGTAACATTCAACATTTGGACGATTAGAACGATCACCTCTTTCGCGACCACGTCATTGTCCACCCCAATTTTGCTGGTTTGTTTGTCCTCTCTCTTCATTGTTGTCTCCTCTACCACAATATGTACTACGATCGTAACCACAACCTCTATGTCCTCTTCCTTGGTTGTGTTGCGCATACATCACTTTTTTCTCTTCAATGGTCATCTCGTTTGTAAGGCTTTCTCCAAGACTTCTTGTTTCTTTTTCTTCTTCCATTGTTCATGTGCTTCAAGAGAACCTTCAAGATCATCATTGGTCATTTCTTCCAAATTTCTTAATCATCTATCAAAGATCGAAGAATTTTCTCCACAACCCTTGCATCTGTGAGGGTTTCTCCGTTGTGTTTGATTTGGTTGGTTACTGTTTGCACACGAGTAATGTAACTAGATACATCCTTTGAATCCTTCATCTTCATGGCCTGCAACTTCCCTCGTAGAGTTTGAAGATGCATCTGCTTAACTCAGTTGACACCCTTGAACACTTTTTCCAAGATGTCCCGCGTTTCCTTCAAAGTTGATGCACCAACAATCTTTTCAAAAATGGACTCACCAACAACTCTATACAACATGTATAAACTTTCCTTATCTTTCAATTTTGTCTCTTTCAATATTTTGTTTTAGGCTGCAGTATATTCCGTGATATTTTCTGGTTCTTCAAAACCTTCTTGTACTACCTCTCAGGCATCTTGAGATCTAAGAAGTACTTTCATTTGAATGCTCCAATTGTCATAATTTGTCATCTTTGTAAGTAGGGGTATACAAATTATTGGTCACACTCGCCCATAGCTCTAATACTAATTTCATATTAGAAGACAATAAATATTTTTAATTTTTTTTTAAAGAGAGAGGAAAAAGAGAACACACTAGACTTTTTGTTCTAAATGATATTACTCTTCTACTCTGATTTTTCATAAAACATGAAATATAATATATAATCTCATAATAGACTTTTCAAATTTATCTCTCTACCCATAACAACTAATGCTATAATTAACATTATAATTAATATTAAAAACACAATTAAAAGTAATAATTACTAGTTATCCAAATTGTTGCAAAATACACACCCGTGAACATAACTCATTTTATTTGAGTTTAATGCCAACACGTCCACCGGTACCAATGTTCCCTTACACGTTATTACCTTCACAAAGCATCCCTCTATCCACAAAGATAAGGAAATCCCTCTACACCTAACCGAAACGATCTGGTTTCTAGGTGCTTCATAATGTGACCAGGGAACAACAGATTCAAACAAGCTCTCAAACCACTCTTTGTATCCTTGGATAATTTCCGTGATATTTCCTTTTCACCCGAAATTAGGACTAGATTATCACCAAGATATTTCACACGAAGCATTCTCATTCCCCTATAATGAAGTTGTCCTTAATCTCTTCCGTGAGTTGGCGGCAATGTAATTTGCCTACAAAGCTTCTCATATGCTCTTGTCTCCTCTTTTCACAGCTTGTGTAGGATTCATGCTGTTCCTTCTCTCTCCATATTACTCTTAGTGACCACATTTTTTTGCATATTCCTTCTTTTTTTCCTCCGTATTACTCTTTTTTTCCAATTCAGATTCCATCTAACTCCTTTCCAATCTACTTGCGTTCTATTATAGGAATCTTACAAACCCAAATCTAGTTTTATTCGTACTATAAGTTTTCTTGAGGTAAAAATGTCTTGTACTTTCTCCATCTTTGGAACATTTTCAACGTGTCATGTTCACCATAGTTAATTGGAAATGAGAGAAAAAAAAAAAAGAGTAAGGAATACCTCTATTATATAAAACCATGCCTACCGAAATACCTATGGTACATAAGAGATTGATTGGCACTAGCTCATCAAATGTTGTACAACTCTAATAAGGAGTATCACGAGATAATTACTCAATAACTTCTAACTTATTAAATAAACAGTTAAACAAAAATGTTTATGTCAGTAACCAAGTGATAAAAATAATGCCTTTAAATGGTATAACCAATAGACGCTACTAATGAGAAGCATGCTTCATCAGATTACTTGAGCTGCTAGCTTCTAAACGTCCTCATCTTAAAAAGTAGTTAACTACAGAAGATCTTACATACTCTATCCTGAACTACAATTGTTTTTCCGTAGGAATTATTATAAAAAAATATACATTCAATGCATGAACTTACTCTTTGAGAACTGGCTTCACCAAGAAATTTGCAATATTTTTTTTTCAAAAAAAAAATGATATCTAATATTATTGTGTTTGGTCCTACATGTTATACATTATTCTTACTTAACCAAACATACTGTTTTTGGTATAATATTATTATAATAATTAACAATTAAAACATCAACAATATAGATTGTATTGACATTAATAATTAATTGAAATATGAATAATCTAGTGTAATTAACTTTAGTTCTACTGCATCATGCATGGTTGAATCCCTATGGGTATAAAGGGTAATCTTGAATGAGGATAAAATCTTTTATTTCTTGTACTGAAACATTTTTTAAATATTTTTAATCAATATATTTTTTATTGCTAAAATATGCATCAAGCAGTACATCTATGGTCTAGTGCCGAAAGAATTCATTTATAGATTCAACGAAGATGGTAAAACTTCATGGGAAATGATGGAGCTGAAACACATGCAGAAAGTGAAAGATTGCTCAGAGGCCCTAAAGGACTTATCCAATTCCGGCTCAGTTGTGGCAACTGTCATCGCCGGCGTTTCCTTTGCAACATCGAGCTCCGTCCCCGGCAGCACCGAGCACGGAAAACCTATCTTCAGTGGCCAACCTGCATTTGATGCATTTGCCATTGCTTCCCTATTTGGACTTGGCTTCTCCATCACCGCACTAGTAATGTTCATGGCCATACTCATCTCTCCAAAACAGGTCCAAGACTTCCGCCTCGGCTTGCCCTTGAAGCTTATCTTCGCCTTAGGTTCTCTTTTTGCATCCGTTGCTTCAGTGCTCGTTTCTTTTTGGGCTGCACATTTCTTCGTGCTGAATGAAAATTACAAGATAATACTCTTCCCTGTTTGTGTTGCTACTTCCTTGCCGCTCACTATCTATGCAATCATGCAATTCTCATTTTATGTTGATCTTGTTAGACTTATTTCCAAGAAGGTGCCACCGCCATACACGAATCGACACTATTTATAGGTCTCACTCCCTGCTCTTGATCAATGTGTTACCAATTCAACCTCACTTGCTAGTTTTATTAGTTGGTTTGTAACCTAATGATGTCTTGTCCGCTACTTAATTATTGTTGGAACACAAAAGTTTCTTGTAATATATGCTTGGGTTTGATTATTCGCCAATGACACTATCTCTTGACATGAGAATTGGTTCTTGAGAAAATTTACTACAAGATATCTGCATAAGGCTCCCGACATTACTGCTTCGTTGAAATTAAAAATTGAATAAAAGATAATTGAGTATTTTTTGTTCTGTAAAATAAAATCTTTTAATGTCTCTTTTAGTTGTTTTATTTTAGTTGTAAGTTTGACGGAATATTATTTTGGTTTTGTTAAAAAAAGCTTTGTTATAGGCTAATATTGCTTACTAGTTTAGTTATGAGCATAGTTCTAAATTGTGATTGTGGTTGACAATTATGCAGAATGGAATGGGGCGAGGATGATTTCAAGAGAGTTGAAATTTTAGGAATATTGACTCTATATTAGAGGGTGGATTAACATTTTGTTGTATCACAAGCGACAGATTGGTATTAGGGACACCCGGAAATTAATGATGGTAGGAAAAGGAGTTAGTATTTTTCTACTTGAATGTCTATTTTGTATGGATTTTTGTGAGAGGTATATTTGTTTAATAAGTACTTTAGCTACTTGTTAGTAGTTTGTATTATTAGATGATTGTTTTTGTTATTAATGTTGGTTTGTGGTTGAAATACTCTTTTAACTGTTTTTATTAATTTTATTTTTTACAATTTAAAAAAAGAAAATATCTTCGTTCAGGATAATTTTTTTATTGATAAAAATATTTACGAAAATTTCGAAAAATGGATTCTTTGTAAGTTAAGTTTTCATCATAATTTAGTGAATTAAAGTGTCTATCACATAATAAAAAATAAAAAGGGATTTCATCGCCGAGATGCTTTACTACTTTGATTTCTTTTATCAGTAAAATAAATATGTATAGAGACAAGACACAAAGTTACAAATTTATCCTCGTAGATTCCCTACCCCCAACAAAAACACAAATGAAATAGCTATTTAGTTTATTCCTTACAACTATTATTACACTATAGTCACTGGGAGTGGGCAGGGAGGTTTGTGAAGGAGTATTCGGTGAAAGACCCGTACGTTAAGATAACCAATGCTAATTTTGAAGGTGTTGAAGAGGTGTTTCGTAGGCCTTAGTAAACTAAGAGCTCATCCTTCTATCAAATGTATTTGGAGAGTATTTTACAATAAACTGTAAATTAGGAATAGACTATTTAGAATTAGCATCCTAGTTGTAAGTCTGAAGTGTGTATGTTGTAATTCTGACCCTGAGTTGGCATTGGAAGTTGTGCGGGGTAGGCATGGAAGGAAGTTGGTTTAATGAAAACACAAAGTGAACTCTTGAGTCAGGAGAAAATATGTTGTTTTGAAAGGATAAGTGATTAGCTCAGTGTATTATTAAAGTAAAATATCCTAGAGTGTATGTTAACTCCTGTCTAAAGAATGTTATTGTTAGTAGGATCGGTCAGAAAATCTTTAAGAATCAAATCTTAATTAGAGAAGAATCTGATTTGAATGGGAAAAATCAATAGTCTAGATTTTTTTCAAAAATAGGAGACTATTAGAGTTAAGAAGGATATAGAGGATATCTGGGTTTGGTTAGATGACGGGAATGGGATTTACACTGCGCGAGTTGCTTACAGCAGAATTAGGAATGAAACGGGGGGATTGCTGATGATCTGTTTTGTAAATTGTGGATAGCAAAGGCACTGCCCTCAGCTCAGTTTTGTGCTTGGAGGGTTACGTTGGAAAAGTTACCAACAACTGAAATTCTAGAAAAAGTAGGTATTATAAGGATTAATAGTATGCATGTTTTGTACCAAAACCAAGTATAAACTATTAGTTACACACTCTTTACATGTCAAAAGGTAGGAAGATTTGGTATTTGTGTGATTTATGGGTTGCTGTTCAATCTGTCCACCATAATGGGCCTAAGGAATGTTTCCTAAGCTTTGAGATTTCCTCACTTAATGCCAAATATAATTTAGTATGGAAATTAGTTTGGATGGGTCTGGTTTGGAATATTTGACAGGTTAGGAACAATGTCATTTTTAGGAATAAAAGGTTTGATGCAGAGGAGGTCTTTTATTGCACAAATTAAAATAGTAAATTGGATCAATAGGAAGTATGGGAGGGCCAGTTTTTCTATTTAGATTGTGTTTGAATCCGAAGTTGTGTTTATTGTCTATTAACTGATTATTTTGCAAGCAAACGTGGAACTGCAGAGGTAACGTTTTATATTGAGTTTAGCATTCTTAGGTGCTTAGTGGTTTAGCTTTTGGGTGGTGGTTCTGTATAAGTTTGAGTCACTTGTTTGAGTTGTTGTACCTAACATTTAACAGGCTTCAAAGCCAAGATCAATTTCCATTGTTACTGCAGATGGAAATCATGGATTTAAAACAGGACCAAAGTTGATGACCAGAGATTGGCAAAGTAATGGAGTCAACTTCCATCATATTTGATGTTGCTCTGCTTTCTGTGAGTTTAGAGTAGGTGCAAGGAGATATGGATCACAAAGCCAATGGTTTTTTCTGTTAGTATGGCCAGGTTTACAGTTGCATGTTTAGTTGATTAATAATTTGTCTTGCATGTACTAAGTTTGAGTCAATATTACACCGCACCTTGTATAAAATCTAGAAAAAATTTTAAATTGGTGTAGTTTTTACATGAAATTTTTAAAATGGTGTACTTTTACTTTTTTTTCGAACATAAATAAATCATATCAACAAAAGAAATTTAAATTAAATAAAAAGAAGAGCAGACAAGGAGTACGAGGTACTACTATTATAACAACCTACTCATTTCAGGTGATACAACCTTACCACCTTTACTATGTTATTCTAACAAAATAATATATCTAGAAGTATAAAGTGATAAGGATCTTAAGAAGCATTAAACCAGTACAGTAAGACATCGTTCAAATAGGCAAATCAACCTCATAGTGATTAGCAGTATTTTTCTAATTATTACACTGGTGCTATTTATATAAGTTTCCTCATATATTCTTCCTTACAGTGTAAGTGTTGGAGTCCTGAACTATAAGACATTGGTACTCAGCTTTCACTTCCTTCTTACCTCGTGTGGATACCTAAAACTACAATCAAAAGTAATATTTAGGCTGCTCAGTTTGACAAAATGATTAGTCATAAGGTTGAATCGGTTTGATTCGTGTGTATTAATCCTCATTATTCAGGCTAAGTCCAATAGTCAACGTAAGTGATCTAACCAGCACCTTGCTTGGTGTAGAGTAAAATGTCTGAGCATTACAATCACTGACATCATCACTCTAAGAGAACTCCATTTCCATTCCTTTTCAGCACTACTTAACAAATTTAAGATATTTGTTTAATACACTGAACCGGCTGAAAAAGTAAAAGAAGCTTTTTTATTCTTCCTATTTAAGCAGGCCTAAGTTTTCCTGGACAAGATAAATCACTTACTTAATATCAAGTTCTCAGTTTCGGAATAACACACCATTTCTACTTGTCTAGATATTCCACACACATGTCATCTAAATACAGCTAAAAATAATGTTTGATTTATTGCTAAAAATAGTTAGTTGGAACTCCTGATTTAAACTTTACTTCAATCCATTTATTTAGACTTGGCTGAGAAATGGTGGTGTACCAACCCTACTCTGTCTATTTATTTAAACTCTCCCAAATTGAGTTAGCCACATCATATATGATGTACAGAACAAATGACTAAGTCATCTTTTAAGTCTACAGTACTATATAATATATCAGATATAATAATACCTTTCCTCTTAATATTATCTCTCATCTCTTGTAACCACCTTATTTATCAATCCGAACACAAAGCCTAGCTATCGGTAGTGTTTTAACTAGTTAGAATTTTTTAAATATATCATCACACACTACTAACCCCATTCCTCAGTATGCAGATATACTTGATTATCTACTCCCGTCCATAACCATCTTCCATCACAAGTCTTTCTCGTTCAAACCATCTTCTTCTCCAGTTGCACACCCATTCCCATTAATTATGTTACCACTCACCTATGTCAACTATCCCAGCTTTCCTTTGAGTTGAATTAGTATATAACCTCGAGTACTTATTTTTCAGGCTTTGGCCTCCTAACCGTTTATCCTTCCATAACGAGTTTCCGTTTTTATTGTCTATCTTCCATGCTATATTATCAGTAGACCATTTTCTTGAGTCTCATTCTCCTTAACGCTCATGAGATCCTTCCACTATCTTAAAAGTTTCTTCTAATTTATCCCTAAAACAAATCAAATTTATCTACATAAAAAATCTGTATGTAAATTTATATGTAAATAGTCACGACGGATTACATAAAAAAAAAAACATCGAATATGGAGTATGTACATTAGTTATAGAATTTGTTCCATACATAATTTATTGATGGAATAATCTATATGTTATGCCGTCAATAATGACAAGACACATTACATATGAAGAGAGCATGTGTACGTAAGTCTTATGATGATGTATTTTATATATGGAACAAACTCCGTATGTAACTAATATTCAGATAACTATTTTCGAATTTAAAAAAAAAAGTAAATTTGTATGTAAATCATTATATAATTCATCCTTATGTAAATAATTTTTTTCTTTTAAAAAGTACTTTTGCAAACATTGTAAATTTGTTACTATCCTAGTAACACGTAATCTAAAATAATGGTAAAGAACATTCACATAATCTAAAATTAAGTTTTAACACCATATTAACTAAATCAAGTGATAGTATATTGAAAATCAAGTGATAAGAGATGAAAAATCAAACTTTAAAAAACTTATAATCACATATAATGTAAAACTAAGTACTAACAATGTAACATATAACGCTCCAAGAATGTATAATCAAAATGAAATTGAAGAGGTGCTAATTAAAGTGATTAGCATAAGCCGCCATGATCAAAAGAGTGAATAAATATGAGCTTCAATGATCAATGTCCTGATTGTATCTATCATCGTTGTTATAAATAGAAAGATATCTTTTATATATTATAAGACTATTATCTCTTCACCTCTTGCTTAAACATTTATTGACCTGATCATCAAAGTATTTTTTTTTTAAATTAAAAGTAACTTCAGTAAAGTACAATGAAACATTTTGATTATGCTAAATAGTTCCACAGCAGAACAAGTTTTCAACTTTTTTATATCAACCATATTTTATCATGAATAAAACTTAATTGTTCGGATTAGTCTTTTCAACCAAAAGTGAAAAAACCAAAGGATAGTATCTCATATATTTAGTTGGATCTTTGCAAAATCTAGCGGAATATATTTTCTTTGGATTTGTTATTGCACTTAGTAGAGAAAAAACTTCCTAAACCCATCATTTGTCACCTCCAGCTCATCAATTTAAAAAAATCTAGAAATATCCTTAAGCTGATGCATCTTAGAGATAAGTTCTCAAAAATACTTTTCAGAAATAGATTTTAGAAAATATTTTCTAAAACGTAAATTTTATGTTTTGAAATATTTTTTTAAATATATTTTTAGAAATATTTTTGACAATACATTTTGAAAAATATTTTCTAAAACTTATTTCTCGAAAGCATATTTAAGAATGTAAATTTATATTTTGCAAAATATTCTTTTAGAAACTTTTTGGGAAACTTTTCCCAAAAGATAACAAAGAGGATAACTTAATCATTTTGTGTTTGTGTTGATGGGTGCAGATTAAAAAGCGAAAGGATATGCAAGAAGGTTTTGCCCGCTTAGTATATCTGACCACAGAGTCCTTGTTCCTGCACTTCCAATTGTTCTCGGGAGAAATTTAAAAAAGTTTCAAGTATGTCCTTCAATAAATTATCATATTATTCTTATTTTAAAAAATAATAAAATAGTAAATAAAGGTAGGAGATCAAATGTGAAATAATGATGGTGGTGCAAGGTTATGGGTGATAGTGTAGGTGAAAAGTTTGTGTTGTCGGCGATGACAGAGAAATGGAACAATGGCAGTGCGACAGAATAACACTATGAGGTGTTGAAATATGTTACGAAACCATATATTAAATGGACATTCAAATTGTAGCTCGAAATGAAAGAGAAACACGTGACGGAGTGAACGAGTAACAAAGATAGAAATTAAAGTAGAAGGACAAAATAATATTGCATCCACTTGGGCGTTTTGGGCTTCACATAGTAGACTGCTTCTTCCTGCACCTCCATATCATCTTCTTGCACCTTTATAATTTTCAAAATTCCAATCATAGGTATGAGTAAATTACAAAATTATCCCTGCTGTTATAAAAAAAGGTTTTCCATAAAAGGAGTGCGGTGCATTTCTGAACAGCGGTGGAAGGTGTCGCAGTGGTGGTGGGAGGATCTTACAGTGTTGGAGTGGGAGGTTGAAGGCACTTTGGGTGGCCGTCGGTGGTTGTGGGTGGCTGAAAAACAACCACCATCGTCTTCGTCAAGGTATCTGCTATTCATTTTTCTGATTTCCACGGATTGTAGAAACCGTAGAAGTTTAATATTTACGGATTCTGTAAGCCGTAAGTTTAAAATCAAGATTTATGCCTCTCACAGATTACACAAACTGTAGTTATTTTAACATTCGTAAGAGCTTACGGTTTGTACAAATCGTAAGAGCTTACGGTTTGTACAAACCGTAAGTGCATAGGTGTATAAGAGAACTCTACGGGTTGTACAAACCGTAAGATGTTCTGCTTTACAGTTCGTAGAAACCGTAAAAGTAATAGACATTACGGTTTGTAGAAACCGTAAAAGCATTTGCATTTTTTTGTACTGCTTAAGGCTTTTACAAGCCATAGAACATTTTTTTGTCTACGGTTTGTAGAAGCCGTAAGCAGTAAAAAAAAAGCAAATGCTTCTACAGTTTCTACAAACCGTAGAACATTTTTTTTGTCTACCTTTTTTTTCTCTTCTACGGTTTGTACAAACCGCAGAACAGTAAAACATATTTTTTTGTTCTGCGGCTTGTACAAACCGTAGAACAGTAAAAATTTTTTTTTTCTTCTGCGACTTATATAACCCGCAGAACAGAAAAAATATTTCTACTGTTCTAAGGTTTGTACAAACCGCAAAAGAGAAAATTTGAATTACCTACGATTTCTACAAACTGTAGAACAGTTTGACAGTGAAAAAAAAGTCGACCACCGCCGTCCTCCGCCACCAATCCACCACAACTACCTCTACAATCTAAAATTAAACTTACAATGATGCTTACCTTCCTTTCAATTGCTTGAATGGGTGTCAAAATGATGAAAATTGAAGTTTGTGAGTTATGATTTTCACGAACTGTGAATGGAGAACAATGGAGAACCAAGCCAACAACCAAGCAACCAAAGTGTACTTAATATAAATTTGCACTGGCAAACTGAGATACAAACACTAACAATAGAGGTGGAGGGGGAGGGAGAGGTGTAGCCACCGGTAGAGTTGGAACGGGATGTAGGCAAAATTGAGGAAGAAAAAATGTGAAGAGTATTATGGGGTATGAAATATTTTAAAAAAGGTTAAACAACAAATTTGCCTAAACTATGGAGATACAGGAAGAGGAAGATGCTATGGAGGTGCACGAAGAAGCGGTCCACATAGTGATTATACTCAGGGACTTGTTTTTTGCAAAAGCTTTCTGCACACCATCACTTCAAAAGTGCATCCATCATTTTTGCATTCCGAAAATACCCTTCCTATAAAATTATATTACGAAAAATATTTTTTTGAAAATATATTTTTAAAAAGCTTTTTTAAATACAAATTTTATATTTTAAAAAATACTTTCCAAAAATATTTCAGAAAGCATTTTTCTATAATATAAAATTTGTATTCTAGAAAAGATTTTTCGAAATGTATTTTTGAAAAGTATTTTTCAAAATATCAATTTATGTTTGAAAAAATACTTTCCAAAATATTTTCAGATTTGATGGAGTGGAGGAAGTTTTTGCCCTTGTTCTTTTTCACTTTATCATTTACTTTTTGCAGAAAGTGCTTTTCAGCTATCACCGATAGAAAAGATAGAAGTATCCCCTAACTTTCAGAAAGTGCTTTTCAGGCAATTTAATTTTCGGAAACTCTAATATGAAAAAAAAAGTCCAAAACTTACCTATACTGTATTCCCTTCAAAAACCACCTTCATTCATCCACATCAAGTTGTTGGAGAAAAACGCTACTACTTATTCTTGCCTCTGCAACCGAAGTCGACAATGCATCACAATCAACCACAATATACTATTTTTTTTCAAATAAATCTGTCAAGGGTATAATTAGGATTTCGAAAAATTATAGGTGCAGAAGCATTTGATGAGGTACTGGAAGCAATTGCCCTATACTGATAATCCAATTTGGGTCCAATTTTTCATAGCCCTGTTATAATTCCTCATCTTCCATTTAAGTCATGTCATTCCCATCTTGATGGTGAACACCTACTCCACAAGGTGCAAAGACAAATATGTCCTGCATCATTTATTTCTGAACATGCACCCCGATTAGCTCATTAAGATGTCCTCTTTATTTATAATTCAATGGTTTTTGGATCTAGTATTCTATAATGTGTTTTTAGATTTAGAATTCTAAACCTATTCAGAATAGGCAAATTTTACATTTCAGAATACATTTTCCCAAAAACAAATTTTACGTTTCAGAAAGGGTATTCTAAAAGACAAAATTTATATTTCATAATAAGATTTATAGAATATTAATTTTTCATATCCAGAATATTATTTTCAGCATTTTTATTTTTAACCATAAAGCTGTACATTTCTGGTATTTCCGAAATTGGGGGTGCAGGTTCAAATTGATATGATGTAGTAAGCAATTGCCACGTGTAATTTATGAAAATCTGCAAGCAGCCGATCCAATTTTTTTTTAGTTCTTTCATTCCATTTCAAATGAATACAATCCTTACAAATTGAATTTGGTGACCAACCATAAAAGTAATAATCACAATTATCGCTATGCAACCTACTACCTAACAGGCTCGTCACTCTAGAATTTGGTTACCTATTACGAAGATTAAGTTATTCTTAGGATGTTAAATCTTTTGTTTACAAAATTTTCAAACTTACTGGTTATTATCCATATATTTAATAGTCGTTCCAAATCAAATGTCAAGATTTAAAAAATAACATTAATTTTACTAACACCTAACTACATTAACATTATATAT
>Ga0123340_1003765_pt1 | contig 14243 bp, 5 predicted proteins | sample SirMexnodulemix_FD_89961 | JGI IMG/M metagenome (GOLD analysis project Ga0123340, IMG submission 89961) | Root nodule microbial communities of legume samples collected from Mexico - Siratro Mexico nodule mix | ecosystem: Host-associated > Plants > Roots > Nodule | place: Mexico: Nepantla... | reverse complement strand
ATTTAATTCAATATATAAATCTCATACTAACATAATTTTTTATTTTAATTTAAACAATAATCCCATCAACCCTTTTATTCTAACATTTAACTTCACATTTATTTCAGTTACTTAATCAGAAATAATGTGAACCATTACATATTTATTAATAAATAACTGTTTATTTATTTTAGTTGTACACATGAAACAGAAAAGGAATGGGTGGAGAATATTAACCACTCTAAAATCCTCAAGTATTCTCACAATTTTAATTAATTCATTAATTGAAATAATGACACTAAAATGTTAATGTTAATTCATTAATTGAAATAGTGGCACTAAATTGGTGTTCTCTCTTATGGTGTCTGGTATGCACAATTTACTCATATAGGGGAAATAAGTAATAAAATGCAGAATTTAGGAAATGTTAGATAAAAATTACACTAGTTTGAGAAATTTGTCATATGCTGCCAGCACATTTACCCCTCCTTTTTAGTGGGTTTCATTTCAATTCAATTAAAATTAAATTAAATTAAAGAGTCTCTTGTGTTGGTTTGGACCAATTTTAAATGAAGAGTTTCTTATACTACTGTAGAGGTTCAATCTTCTAAGTTTTATTTCAAATTTAATTAAAATAAAATAAGTTAATTGAATTAAGGCGTCTTTAATAATTTCTTCATGTTCTAACCAAATTCTAAGTGGTTATTTCTAAACTGTTTGATGAATTGTTAACAGAAGAATTGATTTCATTATAATATTTTATATCATTTTATTAGTCATGAGTGTATATTTTATTTGTGACTTTATAATTTGGATCTCTTATGAAAATTATATCATTTTACATAAATTTTACGTTGTTAGTACTCCTTGATAGTAAATATCCTATACATAAGTTTATTTTTTTAATTAGTTTTAATTAGTTTTTAACTAGATTGTACTCTATATATAATTTACTCATTTTTGTAAGATGAGATCCGTTACTTCTTTTTCTCTGACCATCAGGACCCTCTAGCAAGTACCATGAAGGAAAAGAAAAAAAAGTAAATGCAACAGAAAAACAAAATGCCTGCAACCTTGTTTTAATCACCCTGGAACCAAATCCTCCTGCACTACCAAAGTTAGGCTGAGATTATTAATAGGTTTGTTCATCTGAGTGGGAGAAAAGCGTGGAAAGTAAAATTAGGGTATGATTCTGCCAACAACTTAACAGGCAATACACATAAAACCTACATTTCCAGTGATCACTTTCTGTTCCACCTATATATAAAATTTTTGTTCTTTTCCTTTTGTCCCTGTTGTTGCGCACCTGCATCCCACTAGTCAAATAAAAAAAAAACGTTGATTTTAATAATTAATGTTTCTTGTTTAGTCATCATGTATAACAAAACAACGCCATGCATTGAATTTGTGGTCCTGGTCTTTGGATGATTTATCAAATTAATTTGAAAATAAATATTTTGTCTAAATAAATGTTTTGCAGAAATTGGAAATCAGGAATAAAAAAAAGCTAGTTAAAAGAACATCACAGTATAATCAATCGGGTAAACAAATTTATACATTGTAAGAGATAGACTATCTTTATCCTTCAGAGAAGAAAAAGAAAGGGTCTGTGTCACATTGAGCTTCTTTTAATACATATGGCCGTGGGGCTTTGCCTTAATAACCATCACTCCTTTATTCAGGTTTGGATACAGTGTACCATAGCTGAAGTAGCATGATAATTTTGGGGAAGAGTTGAGACTATGTACCAAACAAAAGGAGATAGAACGGTGCAAAAAGGACTTGTTAAACCACATGTTTATTTCTTCCTTCCATTGCATCAATTAACAAAACAATTCGTTAGAAGTTGAAAAACCTGTGTTTCGATGATCCATGGATAAATCAATGTTACATTTTGCAGATATTATATACATGGCCTAAATCAATTGTTACATTTTCTTGAATATCTAAATCCTTATATTTCACATATATTTTAATTATATATAGATCTTGATCAGGATTACTGTTAATCTTATGAAAATAAAGATTGTTATCTTGCTAAATAAAAGCTCTTCAGGATCAAAAGTCCAAAAATTAAATGTAAATTATCCAATTACACTGTATTAGTACAAACAAAACTCAATTGGTAAGAAAATGCTATAGTGCCAATCCAAAATAGAAATGAATGAAGATCACACTGACAAATATAAACCTTATCATGCTAATATATTATAAGGAATTTACTTTTCTTTTTATAAGCATAAGGAATTGACTTAAAGAACCTAATTCATTACACTGTTATCTCCAATAGATTATAGTTAATTGATCATCAGCAAATTAAACCTTACTTATTTGAATAGGCTAAATGCCTAAAGTTTATTTGTTGTTTTTTTGCTAACCTTTCCGCGCAGCTTCTTTGTTTTGTGAAATGACCTGACATAATATTAAAGCCACCTTTTGTTTTTCACTTTCCTTAAGTTATAATACATACACAAGTTTAAGTTAAATACATTGTTAATATAAAAAAATGTAAAACTTGCAACTATAAATAGCATGTGATTTTCAAATAATGATTATAAAAGTCAATACTTTTACCATACACCATAATTTTTTTCATGCATTACCATACACAATATATAATACACAAAAATGGAATTATTAGAAAACAACTAGGATATATCCTGGAAGATAATTGTTATAATAAGATTTGATTAACCTAAATGCTTAACTGAGAATCATTTGTTAGTAATAAACTTAATTAGAATTAACTTGATCACATGAGGCAAGGGAATATATTTAGTATAGGATAAAATAAAGAAAGAGTTAAAGAGAGATTCGAAAGATTTTCAAAAGACAGCAGAAAGACGTCTCCTTTTATAAAGAAAGAAAAGATAGCAATAAAATAGAATCTATTCTACAGAATATTTTGTCACACTATATGCTTCAACTTACTATCCTTCTACATCAATGTCTTCCACTCACAAGGAATTTATTGCTGAAAATGATGAAAAGAGAAAATAAAGGGACGAAAAAGAACAATAATTGAATAATTGGTAAAGCTGAGGCAGTGGAGATCCACACGAGATGCAGTTCTGTGACATTTTTGAAAATCAATGGAGATGATCTTACAGTAATTAATTTGTGTGCTATGGAGAATTAAAAAGAAAAATTCCCTTTCAGTTAGTTATTTTTCTTTGTTCTTTTTGTAAACAGATATGAAGAAGGGAAGAAGAGCTATCATATATTTTACTCAGTTAAAAGTCTAACACACTGTCCATGAAAACCCTAAAACAGATCCTATATATATAGACAGACACATGAGATCTTGAGACTCATCATGAGAAATTTCGATCCAATGATTGAAAGCAGTGAACAAGAGAATGATATATAGGACACTGAAACTGAACCAAGCATGACAGAAAGATCTGAAAATGAGTAGAACCAGAATTCAAAAGCAAATGATGGCTGCCTTTTTTCTACAGTGTTGAAGACAAGAAGGGCACATGTGCAGTCAAATCTTTTCATCATTACACGAGTGAATCTCACCATGAATCTCCACAGGTAAAAAAGGGAACACAAACACAATATAATCAACGCATAAGGGTAACAAATTCAAAGAAAACAAAATAATTATAACTGACCTTGACAGAATAGTTTTCATTATAGCCATAAACCTGATGAGAGATGAGGAACGTGATTTGGAAGATGGAAGCTGTAATTGAGGGGAATGAAGCCTGGTCCGAGGAGACATAAAACATAATAATCTGCAGATATTATATATACTATATATTATTTCATCTGGATGATCTGATGAACTTTGGTGAATATATTTATGAATTTGATGTGATGTAGTGAAAGGTAGAGTTATAGATGATCGATCTCCTTGGACCACGCAGCATTCCCCTCAAAAGATGATAGCTTCCGGATCTTGTTCATTAGCTATATATATCTTGAATCTGACTAACCCTTTGATACAAAGAAGGTGCTTTCGGTTGTGTTTGGTTCTGATACGGAAGAAGGCAGCATATATATGTTGCTTGAAGGAATGAAATGAAAAATGGGTTTTGGGGATATGAGGAAATGCAATGATGAAAAAAATGATTTGGTTTTAAAAGAAAGTAAAAGCAACGCGCAAAGAGAGACAGAGAGAGAGATTAGAGGATGTGAATGGATGGTCATTTCTGGAACACAGCTGTAGTTGTTGGATGAGGGTTTAAAGCTGACCATCCTCTCTCTCTTAAGCACTAGGATAATGAATGGAGTTGATTCTTTCTGGTTTGTGCCATAATATTTGGTGCTTCCATATCTTTAACCTAATAACTCTTCCATTCACTCACTAACTCTACTTGCCTTTTATTTTCTTGGTGGAAAATAATCACCATCTTAATTGCAGCCATCATGGTGAATATATATTGTAGAAAAGAAAAAAGAAACAAAAGAGGTAAAGTAATAAATGTAAAAGATAAGTAATATAATGAGAAAAAGGTAGAGGGATAAGACAATAAATTGAAATACATAAGTGTATGTAAAAGTTTTTGATAAGGCGAAAATTGTGTAATTGTATCCACTTAGGTACAAGAATAAAATGGTGTATATATAGTATATAAAAGGTTCTATAGTATTAAAGAAATTATAGTAGAATTTTTAAACAATTGATTAGGGTTTTTATTTTCTCATTCTCGTATATCTTTTTTTGACAAAATTTTCAAAATAGATAAAAGAAAAATATTCTTGTTATGAGTAAATTGTGTCAAGTTTACACAATTTTATTTAATTCAGAATCAAATTATGTCATGAATTCTATTATTAAGAAATCATATATACTTTTATTTAATTCAGAATAAAATTATGTCATAATGACACGATTTTAGTGTAAAATGAGATTAATTTAGATTAATTAAAAGTGTGTCATCATGAAACCATAATTTAACAGGATTTTTAATTTTTGTTTTAAATATATAATTTTTAAAATTATTATATGATAACATGATTTTATTTTGAATTAAATAAAATTCTTGCCAACTTAATACAATTTATTCATATTAGAAATTAAAAAAAATTGTTCATTCTAAAATTTTTATGAAAAACTTTCACCAGAATGGAAAAAAAATCAAAATCAGTTGATTATATGAACAAAATTATCATATATATCGCAATTTATAATAAGATATCGTTGAGAAAAGTCTTTACATTTGGCAGAGGTTATCTTTTCATAATAAAAAAAATAGGTGTTTATATGTGTGAAATTTGTTAAACGTTTGCGTCAGCATTGATAATTGCAGACCGATTGAAAAATGAAGTTGCGAAAACTCAAACTTTAGATTACTAAGAAAAAATATTTGGTATTGATTTTATAAATTGAAAGATCTTCGTATAGTTAAAAAAAGAAAAGTACCCAACAATATTCACTTATTTAAAATAAAAATAATAATCTCTATCAAAATTTGGTTTAAATCGTATTCACGTGAGAGTTGTACTAAATAATTGTACTATCACGCATCAGTTTTATATATTGTTTAAGTTAGATGCATTTTTTTATAACAATATAAAGCAATAAAACGAATTTCCCAAACAATATTGTTTTTAAAACCTTATAGCACTTTATGCTTTTGAGTGTATATATATAAAATTTGATGCCAAGGATCACCAAATTTTTATGGATACCACATGTCATTGAATGATAAAATAAATATATAATTTTTAGGGTGTTTTATTTTAGTCGGGTTAATAAAAAAATCGTTATACATATAAATTATTATGGTCCTACTTATGTAAGTAAGAAATGTATGAATGTATTTGATATTAATTAGTTATAGTGGGTCCACTTTGATACCATAAATTCGATTATTTTTCAAGCTCAAAATATTCCATGACAAGTTGATAACTTTACTTATATTACAATAAAAAAAAAAAGTGACGTGTACTACGGATTTTTCGTAATTAAGTCGGTGCATCTTTAGTTAACTATAATAAAAACAATATTACTCTCGCAAAATTAATGCTAATAAAATAATAAAGATCGTGCAGATTAGTGAATAAATAAACGTGCGTCCTTTATCAATCACCCATATAGCCCATAAAAGTTGTTTTATGCACTTTTTTTTTTCATTTGAACTTTTAGACACTACTTTTTGAAGAATTAGAATATATGCTTGTCAATATAAGTTTTTTTTTGTATATTATAAATTTATTGAATCACGTAAAATGTTTTGCATAGTATATTTGTTTGTTTCAGGTGTCCAATAAATTTGCATTTATATAATTAAGGTTACAGCATAGGTTTATGTACAATGGTTAGGTTGGTATTATCTGTACCAAGTTAGATTATATATGAAGCTTTTTTATTTGTGAAGTTGTGCATGCATGATAGATTTAATTTGGCAAAAAGTAGTGAAGAGATTTGAGGTTGGAAGAGGGTATTAGATAGGCATGAATCATATGAGAAGTTGTCGGGAATAGTAGATGCATGCATGCGTAGATGGCGTGCTTTGAAACAACTTTCATGCATAAGGAAAACTATGTTCATCCTTTTCTACACGTATACAAATTTTGAGGACCAATTTCTGAATATCTTAATCTTTAGAAGTACAAACATAGGTAACTTTCATGTTTACTTTAAACTAATTTATGATGCAAATACGAATCAAAAGGTATTGAATCATATAATTAATTTCTATATTATATTTTTAACTATTTTTTCATTAACCTAAAGTTTACAAAAATAAATAATATTACCAAAGTTACCTCAAAATGTGCGTTATATTAATTTGTATTTATGGATTGAATTGCCGTGCTCCGGGGGTTACTCAGAAAAGTAGTTTTACAACATTAGGAAAACTAATTTCCCACGGATATCACAACTTTCTAAAAATATATTTTGAAAAATAGTTTTTTTTTTTTTGTCAAAAAGAATAAAAAGACGGATAAGGGTGCAAGAAAAATAAAAGTTGCAAATAAAATAACCTTTGATACATAATTCTTCAGGTCAAGCACGATATAGTTGTCTCCTTTCCACAGGTACTTCTGTAATTTTTTTTGGCAGTTTTTTCTCCACCTAATCTCTTTGTGCATCTTCTTGTTACATGATGATGATAAAAATCACTTTATTTTTGAATGCTACAGTATATCTTTTTAATTTAATATTTGTTTTCGAAAAAGTGAGAAATGTCGACATATATTTATAGGCGTGAAATAATATCATAAGTTATATTTCTTTTACAAAAAATTTATTTTATAAAAATAAATTTACTCATAATTAATTAAATAATAAATAATTATACAATAGATAGGATGTTATATCACCTTTCCACAAAATCTTAAATAAGATTCTTATAAGCCATTTTATAATTAATGATCCACAATAATAATAACTTCTATTTAGGGATGAGAGATTTCAAACTTGACTTATGTTTGTGAATGATCAACTTGATTCATCTTAATTTTCACTCTCCTAGAGTCATAAAGTCACGTGCTAACAAGGATATATGAGAAGAGCTGCTAACAAATCCTTGATGCTTATCGTGTCCTCTTGCAGCTGCTGACAACATATCTTCATAGAATGTAACGATAACTTGTTTCCTATCTTAGTTTTTCTCTAGCTTCATTTTGAGATAACTTGTTTCCTATCTCTTCTACTATTAGTCTTTGTCTAGCTTCATTTTGAGATGACATACCTCTGGTCGTAGTAATGTCTTTGTTAAATGTCAAATCATTCAATTAATACTTATTTTTTTAAAAAAGTAAATAAACACATTGTGGATTGTGTAATATGAAATATATTGTTACATTTTGGATTGCACAATTCAGAATGTAAAGAAAAATGTCAAATATGTTTTAGATTGTACAATTGAGACACGTTTCAAATCAACCATGCTTGAATCATGCAACACCAATAAAAACAAAGAAAAATAAATGCAAAGATAAACTTCTACTATGACGACTATGTGACAGAGTCAACAGTGGTTCTTAAGAAGTTAATAACGATTTGATAGGGACTCTCTCACACAAATAGCAAGGAAGGAGTGTATTGATGGTGAAAAAAGAAAAAAAGTGAGAGAAATCAAAGATAAGGTTGTATATAAATTGAAATGGGGAATTTTTGCTATTTCACAACCTAATGCAGGTGCAATTTAGATTATGGGGGTGCAGAATGAAGAGGCCTAATGTAAGTACGAAGAATTCAACTTTGATGTGGGTTTCTACATGTCTTTTTCCTACACCTCTATATTTTTCCATGCACCTCCGTAATTTTCCAAAGTTTAAAAATGACCTTCATGAAAAGACTAAATTGTCTCTATTGAAAATAAAAGAAAGTCATGTCGAGTTGTCGAAATGGTGGTTGAAAAGGTTAACGGTAAAACTTGTGTATTGTGACGAAGAAGCTAAGTGACGAAGACGGCGACAATGTGATTGGACAATTGGTGATGGTCGTGGTGGTGTATTGTGGTGGGCAGAGGATGTTTGTGGTGATTGCAACAACTGAATAAGGTGAGGTAACAATTTTACAGTTTTGATTGTTTTGCTTCGTGGTTGTTCAATTCGCAAGATCACCAGATTGTATAATTTGGAATTAATTAAAATTGTGGGTAGACTTCTGGATTTGTATAATCAAGAATACTATTCTGCTTTTCGGATTGAGGGTGGGAGATTAAATCTAAAATACATTAAATATCTACCAGATTGCACAATTTGATAAGTATTTTATGTTCCGGATTCCAAAATCCAAAACATAGTCGTGTCTTCTAAAATTACCTAATTCGGAATATAAAATTATATTTCTAAAATTACGTAATTCGGAATATAAAATTATATTTCAAACTGTATAATCTAGAACTCAATAAAATACCTTCCACATTATGCGCAATTTGGTAAGTAGTTAATGTACTCTGGATTCAACTTCCCACGTCCAATCTAAAAACCAAATACTATTCCAGATTAAACTAATTCAGAAGTCAAAAAATACGGGATTAGGCCAATCTGAAAGCCTTCAAATCACCCAAAGATCCCACCCCCTCGCACCGCAATCACCCACCATCCAAATACAGTCACCAACAACCAATTTTAAACTAACAAATACTTCGATCTTACCTTAAATACCTGGAAGATTTAATAACGAAGGTCCTAACAATACAAACTGCAGCCTCACAAAACACCACTCTTTAATCCATCATCACAGTCAATGAAGTGCAACCAGCCACAACGCAAATAATCAAAAAGCACAAGCAAGGTAAGGTCCAGGAACAAGTCAACAAGGTGTAGGAAAAAGCCAACGCCGTCCACGAAGAAGCTGAAGAGGTGTAGGAACACGCAAATGAGGTGCAGAGACGGCGCAGGAGTAGAGGGTAAGGATGGTTTTAAAATTCTAACCTAAGGATATTTTTGTCTCTTCAGAAAATTATGAAGGTACAAGGAAAAAATATGGAGGTGCAGGAAGAAGGCGTCGGGCTTCTAATGTGAGTAAGCCGTCCATATTGTTGTGTTTATATGTGAAGGAAGGCTGCCTTTTCCGACTTAACTTGCCAGTAATTAAATACGGCATTCTAGAGAAGTGTGATTCATTTAAACGGGAAAATCAAGCAAGAATTTTCTAATATATAACACCTCCTCTCCTCTCAGTGACCATATAGAAGTGTTTATTTGAATTGTTATTTTTTCTCCACTAACTTTTAAATTTGAATTCCATTTTCATCATTTATGAGGTCAATTTATAATGTTTGAAATTGTTTTTGAAAGACAGTTTTTACAAAAAAGATAAAAGAAGTATGTTAAGTATATATGTGACCCATTAAGCTCAATAGATTTGGATGGACTTATTCCTATAAAACTTGCGAACTAATAATTTCTGACCCGCATTTAGTTATGGTTGGTCATAAATTTTGAAAAATAGTCAAAAATTAACGAAGTGTATAGTAATTTTTTAATTTCAAATTTAAGTATCTTTTAACAATAAATATTTACTACAAATATAATAATTAAAAAAACTTCAAATATTAATTATTTATATGTATTTAAATGATCCGCATAATTCTCATCCTACTCCAAACAAATTTTAGCACATATAAAATTAAACAAAATAGCCGAAAAATAAAAATTGCACCCCCAACAAAGTAATCCAGCATAATAATACTAAAAAATATCCAACCTATGATAATAATTCTAATAAAAAAAACACAATAGTCAAAGATAATGTCTTCAAGTTAAATCCTATGTTTGTGAACAATCATTTTAATGATGTACTTAGTCCTCTAACTTAATTGTTCCCACACCAATGAACATAGACTCCAATAGTTTGTATGACATTAATGTTGTAGAAGAATTTGGTATGAATGAGTAGCTTTAGGGATAAAATTTTGGTCCCCGGTTTAAGAAGAAAAATTGTTAGTAGTGTGGGCAGTCCAATGAAGCGAATTGATCTAAATGGAGTTTGGAAGAATGGAAGGAAGTAGGTTAAAAAGAAAGGAAGTAGAGTAGAAGTAGCAATGGATAACGATGGTAAGAAAATGAGCATGGGTTGGTGACATATGACAGATGATTCCGATGCCAATTTTCTCCATTAACCTTGATTCTTTTGACAATCATTAGACGAATCTATCTCAGCCTAATAATGATTGGAAGAGCAATCACTTCATTTAGGACTTTGAGGCACCTAATACCTAACTTTGCTAACCTATTGGTCTCAGGGCCACCAATTTGGCACAATTTGCACCCCGACACCTATCCCCTCCTCAAAAGCATAAGGACCCCATGCCCTTCAAGATCTTAATAGCTTGACGTTTACACGAACACCAACTTGTGGGATAATTCATACTTACCCAAACGGAAAGCAACCCTAATCATGGCCGTTTCAAGACAAATTTCATGTCACTTTCACAAACAAATAAAGTTGCCATTGCCATCGACGGACCAAGGGAATGCTTCTCTCCCCACGCACTTTCTAGCACAACTTTTTCAACAATCCAATATTTTAAATCTATATATACCATTCATCTTTCGCACCCCTGCCTTTTCCTCTTATTCAAGCTGGGGATCAACAAACTAATCTCAATTTATTAAACTACAATGAAACTTCTCTGAATTATTAAAAAAAATTGCTTTTTTTCAAAAAAACAGGTCAAAAATTGTTTTTGATTTTTTAAAAGATCATACTCAACTCACTGCCACATTTTTTTGTTGGGTGTTTTAGTGTAGTTTAATTTTTTTGAAAGAGTTTAGTTATTCTGAAGAAAAATCAATAGGAGACAATATCACATGTTGTTATTTTGAAATAGGCACTAGAGCTAGTCCAAGGATGTGTTTGTTTTGAAGTAATGTAAGGTCCAATGGACCAATATTGAGGAAGACATTTGGTAGTGTAGGAGTTTGGAGGATGAACAGAAGGAGAAAGGTTTCCTGAGGTGGATTGCTCTTAAAAATGTTCCAAAAGTAACTCACTTGGCGTGCAATTATGACATCTAGTGTTGGGGCATCTCAACTTCTTGACCTTAGCGGTTTTTTGTTTTGCTTGCTTGTATGCACGAGACACATCACCAAACACCAACCAAGACTCTTAACCATGGACGGAGCTTCATAAAGCAAACCTAAACCATGCTAAAGCTTAACTTGACAAGGAATCATGCCCATAGTTTTGCTACAAAACAAAACCAGGAATTAAGTGGGTTCCTTAGGCCAACTAGTATGATTGGCAATAAATGTAAAAACTCGCTTTCTGTGATTTAACTCCATAATCTGCCAATATTTTGTCTGTATTAGGCTACATCTATTGACCCTTATCTTTTCTGCCATACAAAATCTACATTATTAAATGATTCCCATTTCATCTTATCTCTTTTCTTATCTAACCAAACGACTGACACAAATTACAGACTTTCACTGTAGTGTGTGTGTATATATATAACTTATTCACTGCTTCTATTACTAGTACTATATCTAACCACATCCACTTTTGTATATGTAAGATAAAAGTTACTAATATTGCTGCAACCATCCATCTAAATTAGTATTTTAAAGAAGAACATTTGATTTTGTACTTACATGGGTTAGCAAAATGGTAAGGACTCCATATACACGTCTATCTTTTCTACTTTTCAACTCCAACTAAAACACAATTCCTTCATATTGCCCTTCAATAACTTGTGCAGAGTTTTAGCATTTGACTCAACCATCAACTGTGTGCAGAAAATAGACACTGCCCCTTTACCCAATTAACTTTGCTATCAACTGTGTCAATCAGACACACTATGCGGTCATATTTTGTATGAGTTCAGCGATCTTCAATATTTAGCCACCTAATTTAGAAAGCAACATGAGAATAATGACATGGGATAAGAATTATTTTTGTCAACAGATCCAAACAACAAAAGAGAATCGGTCCACTGTTGACAGAAACACTAGTCCTTCCATAACAAAGTAACCTCCAATTTAGCTGGAACTTACAATCAAACAATATAATATCTTATTCTTGCCACCGTTGATTTTTGGCAGCCTCTGCGTGGGAGTAGCTCAGCTGAATGATCAGTGATGTGCCTTCCCAGTTGTATTTCCTCCCTTTTCTTCAATTTAGGTCCCGAAGAAATAGTTAACTTGTAACATGTAAATATAATGATGTGCATATATGGACCTTGTTTTGTGTCTGTTTCTAAGTTGTTGTTGACCTTTTTTTTTCTTATCACTTTCAACAACCATATAGCCAAAGCTCTTAAAATATATGAATGTTCTTAGTTATTCTTGATGATTACTTTCTCTTTAAAAAAAAAAAAAAAAGCAATTAAACGCTCTCAAACTGCTGCTGGCTTCATCTTTGAGTTATAATATTATGATACTAATATTGGTGACAGTGTAGCAGCAAGGTACTGTGTTATGCCAGAGTTAAAATGTTAAAATTTCAATTACTGGAACAGCCACTTATCTGGAAATATTACTGAGCAATTCATTCTTCTGTTGGACCTGTAGATTTTCTTTTACTTGACAACTTAGTTGTTGGAAAATATACTGAGTCATTAACTGTTACAGATAGAATTCACCATATAAGTTCCTTAATGTGTATATTTTATCAAGTAAATTATCTTAGTTTTGATAAATATTTTTTATAAATAAATTTAATTTATTTCATATATTTAAAATCTAGTCATACGATTTAACTTTTGCATAAACTCTTCCATGATGAGTTGATTTAATTTATGAAGAAACTTGTTAATTTTTTTCTTCTTGTATGCAGACAAGGTATTGGTTTTGTTGAATGTGATTAAGTGATGAACTATTGTGACCGACTGAATATACATTGCAAGGACTAATATCATTATTTGAGGGCTAATTTGGCTATTTCATTTTCTTGCCTGGTTTGGTTATAAAAAAGCAACAGATACGTGTGCTTGTGAGGGTGACAAGTGACAAGCAAGCAGTTCCTTCTACAAACAAAATAGTATATGGGCGATAGATAGGCTACAAGTAAACGAAGGAAGCAAGATAATTTCTTCTTACTTAACAAAAGATAGTAAGAGCCACACGGTATCTTATCCCATAGGACACCATGATCCTTCCATTAGAAGTTGCAATAACGTGATAGAAATGGTTTTGAGATACTTTCTTTTATGACTAGCTATATATTCTGCACCTGATCCCCCCTCACCGAACTTTTAAATCACATAATTCTTTTTTATTTGTTGGTGGCAAACAGATTGTGTATCCTATTCCAAATTCACCCATAAAATACTTCCTTTCTCTCTACTCATATGATGGAGGGAGATGAGAATATTCAAGCATCAAAGGGAAAAAATGTTGAAAGCTTCGCCTTCTTGGAGCCACCAAGGAAGAAAACCAAGAAGATAGAAAACAAGAGGAGGTTTAGTGATGAACAGATAAGATCACTAGAATGCATATTTGAGACAGAGTCAAAGCTTGAGCCAAGGAAGAAGATGCAACTGGCAAGAGATCTTGGTCTGCAGCCTCGCCAAGTTGCTATATGGTTCCAAAACAGAAGGGCAAGGTGGAAATCAAAACGCGTAGAGCAAGAATACAGGAAACTCAAGGATGAATATGACAATTTAGCATCTAGGTTTGAGTCCCTAAAGAAAGAGAAGGAGTCTTTGCAAGTACAGGTAAGTTTCTGGTTGTTCTCACAAGACTACTACTTTTTAGTTCTTAGTTATTCTCTCAAAAAAGCATGTGACCCTTAACTTAGTTATTTGTTTCTCAAACAGTTGCAGAAGCTAAATGATTTGGTGGTGTCATCTCATGATGGTGGAAGGGAAGACAAGGGTGCCAAAGAACACAGCATAGAGGATGGTGGT
>Ga0123340_1003764_pt1 | contig 14244 bp, 8 predicted proteins | sample SirMexnodulemix_FD_89961 | JGI IMG/M metagenome (GOLD analysis project Ga0123340, IMG submission 89961) | Root nodule microbial communities of legume samples collected from Mexico - Siratro Mexico nodule mix | ecosystem: Host-associated > Plants > Roots > Nodule | place: Mexico: Nepantla... | reverse complement strand
TTAAATTTAAAATCAGTTAAGATATTTTTAATTTTATAATAATGTATTATTATTAAATATTTTTGAGGTCTTTTATATCTAAAGCGGTTTGTTTTACGGTTTGAGTCCTTAGCCAGTCCTGGGAAAGGCAAGCACGAACATGAGTTGTGAGACGAGTGCGAACAAAAGAGGTTAGAAAAATTTGAAAGGCAGAGACAAGCGCAAGCGCAAACATGACGCAAGAAGGAAAAGGAACTGGAAGCGAGAGGAGTGAACATAAAAAAAACATAAAATAATTAAAACACAATTAAAAAATAAAATGTGATTTAATGCCCTTACATGCAATTTATTACAAACCCAATAACACTACAAAGGACTGAATTGGATTTTTAGAATATAAGGGGTGCCTTTTTAAATTATGGAAGTGCATATACAAATATTTGCACTTCCACATGGGACACCTATATTGACGTATGTTTTTGTGAGCCGACGATCTGCTGGAAAATAGTTTTTGCTTTCTGCACGTTTAGAATACCCACCCTACCCTTGTTATTTTATTTGAAAGTGAGTTCCTCCTTTGCTGAGTCTTCTTACTTTGAGCATAAAATTGTAGCGAGGTTCGATGGTGGAAGTGATAGCTTGAAGCAGGGTAAGCTCCACTAGGTGAAATGGTATGAATGAGTAAGAAAAAATGGTATGAATGGAGTTTTAATATGTCCTAATAGCTACTGAATATTTTTCCAAATCATGAATTCTATAATAGAGGTTTTCAGCACCCATATTTTAAAAAGTATTTATTGAAAAAATATTCTTTTCAGATGGGAGTATCTGAACATTAGTTTTAACATTTGGAAAACACTTTCTGGAACAATGATACTAATGTTCCGGAATGACTATTATGAAAAACTCCCTGAACAACCTTTTTGGAAATACATGGTTTATAGATCAATGCAAAAAGCATATTACATAAGGAATTTTTTAGGTTCCGGATCTTTCACCTGGTCCTAGCTTTGAAGGCAATCAACTACTTTTGATTGGTTCAGATGGAAAAGTAAACCTGAGATACATGGACAACAAGGCATGCAAGTGGAAATAATTAAAAAAAAAATAACAATAACATAGAATTGAGTTTGAATCTTGTAGAATACAGTGGAAATAATTAAAAAAAAGAAATAACAATAACATAGAATTGACTTTGAATCTTGTAGAATACAGTGGCCTCCACAAGACCAATTCCATTTTTTGAAGGTTAAAAGCATCACCACCAGAATGTTGTAGTTAGAACTAAGGGGAGAATACCAGCCGCACCCACTTTCAAATAGAAGAGAAAGGATTGGATGGGTAAGATGGGTATTTTGAATGTTATGGGGTTCAGATAGTAATTATGGAGGTGGTGGAACCAAAAGCCTGCAAAAGAGAGTCGTTGGGCTTGATCATGTCAGTCTTTTAGAATTGCAAGTTGGGCCTCTTCCTTTCTAGAATTGTATTTTTGCTCCATTGGCAGCAAGAAAGAGAGTATAATAACACACTTGACATTTATAACTTTTATTTAAAAATAATGCCTAAATCTTTTATAATCACAATTGATAAAAATAAATAAAAAAATTCAATTCACTGAAAAGTCTATTTAGAATCGATTTATGAAAACAAAAATACAATTATTAAATTAATGCATTCCGAATTTCTTTAACTCAGATTAATAATATTTCAATGATTCTTACATTTTATAATCGTTAACTACATATTACTAGAATTAGCTATTTTAAGAAGTTACATTAGCAGTTTTTCCTATGTAACTCTAAAATACAAGAAATAGATGTTGACATGTAAGGACGTGTTTTAATGAATTTTAACGATATAAGATTTTTTAAATAGGCTTAAATGTGAAATATATTAGAATAAATTTTAAAAAGATATATTAATAAATTAAAAGGCAGTATAAGAAAATATTATATTATTTTTATTTCTTAATAAGCTCTCGTTTAAGTACTTGTTAATACAGGTTTTTGTATTTTCTTATTCTGCCTATGTATTTTGTAAAATAAAACATTAATGTATAAAATAATATATAAAAATATAAATAATAATAAAATTACTGCAAGAATAACAAAACAGTGAAAAATATAACATAATAAAATGAATTATTTAATAAACTAAAATTTATAATAAGAAACAAAAATATTGTATTTTCATAAACTTTAGAAACAACTGAAAAATTATATAATAAAAAATAGTGAAAAGAATAAAATTATAATAGTTTTCTATATTGTAATTATAACTATGATGTTAACATAAAATAATAACAAAAGCCACAATTACGAAAAAAAACGAAAAATATCTATTTAATTTTTAAAACACTTATTTGGTATTATTTGAATTATATAATTAACGTTGATTAATGTTTAGCTGACTGTAGTCTTTTAAAAATAAATTATAGTATTCTAATAAATATATTATCGTTTAAATTATGTCAATGTATTACTATTGTAATTAATAATCTATAAAAGTAACTATCATAAAGAATAAAATGTAAACATTCGTAAATTGCATAGGTACAAGATCCTAGTTATGTAGTATATAACAAAATGAATCCTTTGTTTTTAAAACACCAATTTTTATAAATTTTTAAAAAAAATCTAAGTTTGTAAATAGAAAAAGTAAATTACGCCAAATTTATAAATCCATACTTATAAATAAAAGAAAAATTAATTACATAATTAGATTGAAGAAAGAATATACTAAAATCAAAATTAAAATGATCTATGCGGCGCCAGCATCAAGAAGAAAAGGAAAGAAAATTATATAAACTAACAAATGCTAATGTACCATATTTTTCTTAAAAAAACACAACAATACCAATAAACTTTAGATAATTATAATATTATTAAGATAATAAAATTTAAATTTAATTCAATTTTACAGAATTGATTTAATAAGATGAAATTTCTACCCACATATTATTTGACAAAAAGGCACTATAACCATAACATTTTTTAGATTTTTCCGAACTGTATAATCTTACAATAACTTCTTTTATCAAAATACACAATATAATATTTCTCAAAGAATTAATGGAACAATTAATATAAGGTGCAATTAACATAAAGAATTAATGGAAAAACTGATATAATATACGATTAACATGAGAATAATATTTTTCAAACCAATAAATTAAAAAACTTAATATGAGAATAAAAAAAAGAGAGAAATATGTTAGCAGTTTGGATAAAAAAAAAAGTAGTGAGCGTGATTTACTCCTTGAAATATGATAGAAGATACAAGTGATTGAGGAGGGTAGTTTGGTCATGCAAAATTGTTTCACTTTTTCATAACAGAAGGCAGGAAAGTCTTCTACACACTTTGACATGCAAAGCAAGTTCATTGTGGAAAGCTCCAAAAGCACTAAAGCATGAATGAGTGGGTTGAAGATGCTTTTCTTACTCACTAATTAATCCATAGAGGCAGTGGCAGAAACGTAATATGCAATACAGAAGAGGCCATGAACAAAACAACAGATTCCACCAATGGACAGGAAGTGATGGTGTGAGAAACCACATGATCCATCTGACCTATTGTTTGACATTGTCCCAATCACCAACATGGACAATCCTATGGCCAACACAACCCTGATCAACAACAACACAAAAAGGAACAAAAACATTAGTTAATGATGTATGGTTAGCATGAAGTCCCACATAGACCAAAAATAAGGTTAATCATAACATATAATGTATATATGTAAACATGAAGTTGAATTAGATATTCAACAAGACTTTGGTACAAGTAAGAAAGAGTGACTTTACCAAGTTAAAATAAGGCAAGCTGTTGAGATTTGTGTATTGGAAGAAGCCTTTTCAAACTCTTGTTGAGAGCAAATGCAGTTGCAGCCACCTAGCATATTGGCTATAGCATGAGCTAGACCCAAGAGCACTGCTGCTACTAATCCAAACATGAAGGCTTGATGACTTGGTTCTCTACACTCAAATATCCACACTCTTAAGTGCTTTACCTGTTTGTTGAAAACAACAATGGGAGGTTAATTAACATAGGTTTCACTTCATAGAAGTTGTCTTAAAACCTTAATGCACTTGACACAATAGAGCTGGTTTCAAGCATACCTTGTTTTGTGCTATTTCTGCCTCAAAGCCAAGAATCCCAGCTGCAACATCCATCACTATAATCAGGAGGCACAGAAAAATGCCTGCTACTCTAGCCATTTGTGGGAGAAGTCTTCTTCTGTACAATTTGTTGAAGATCAGAAACAGTGGGAAGTATGTAAGTGTAGTGTGAGTACATATTTGACTATATATATATAAGGAATAAAGTGAGATTGGTGGGAAGTGGGAAGTAAAAGTTTGTTTTGTCACACTGCTAACTTTAAATCTGCTTTCTCTTCTTTTTTTTTTCCCACTCTTGGATTCTTTTTGAAAGAGAGTTCTGGTAAAGTAAGTAGAAACCAGCTCATTCTATGTCTATAGGCATTACTTAAATATGAATATAGAATATAGGTTATAGTTAGTTTCTTTTCCTTTTTCACCTTTTGGGGAGCAATTGATTTAATTTTAATTACATGTAACATTTAATGATAAAAGGTGTGTTTGGAGGAATTTTTAAAAATAAATATAAGTTTCTCCAAAAAAAAATTAAAATCAATTTATAAAAAATATTTTTTGTTAGTTTCTCTAAAATTTGAATTTCAACTTGTGAAAAAATAATTTAAACTTTTAAAGAAACTTCTTTTAACTTATGAAAAAAAAATAACAATGAATGTTTATAATGTCACAATTCAACAACAAAATTGCTTATAATAATGTCACCTTACCTCATGTTATAATGAGTATGGTTTAGAGAGTTTGTTTTATTCTTTTCTGTCAATAACTTAATGTTTGGCTATTGAATTACTCCTGATTTGGTAATTAATATTTACTTCCAATATATTACACTAATAATCCTTGACAATAATTCAGTGAGTAGAAAAAAATTATAAGAAAAAACTTAGAAAAAAAAACTGAATTTTGGTAGCCTGCAGACGCAATCAATTGGTATAGCCTGTTTGTTACCTCTAAGTGAGAGACTAATTATGAAAAAATAATTATTCTTTGTTAATATATAAGAATAATTATTTATTTACATTCATTTAAATTAAACTTAATGCATTTATTTTTTATGCACTTAATGCCAGATCATATTAGGTATTTTTTCTCCTCATCTAAAGAAATAACCAATATATCCACTACAACATTATAAAGATTTATCCAAAAAAAAAAAATCTCAACGACCTAGGAATTTCACAATAAATTAGAAAGAATTCTATTATGAACTATTCATAAATAGTTTTCATATTAACTATAAAAATACATAGTAGAATAAGTTGCAATGCTCATTATACTACTTCTAAAAACTACAATTTCATTATAAAGTCGTTCTTACAATTATTTTTTTAAAAGAAAATAACAAAGAATTCATGCTTCTGTGATGATTTCTGGTTTTTTATTTTTATTTTTATAATTCTTCAACAATTTTCTTTTTTATTTCTGTTTTAAAAAGTTTTAGTGTTAGGAGACAATTTTCTAGGTATAGGTGAATGGATTTCGCAAAGTATTTGGTGACAAGCTTGAGTATGATCAGTCCAGTGACTATGATCAGTCCAATGCCAAGGAGGGTGTAGTGGAGATTAATAAGTGTTCGACATAGACAACATGTGTCATGGCCAGGAAGTCATGATCAGACTTTTTCTATATGTATGCTTGTTTATTCATGAACTCTCATGTTAGACTTTCTTTTGACTAGTTCACCATGGTTGTCTTGCGTTGACTCAGTTGCACCTGAACTCTTAGGCTACTCTTTAGTCCTTATACATTTTTTGCGAGACATTAGATATTCATCCATCTCCTCAAGATTTTCTTATTATTATAGTTTTCGACCGACTTCCTCGATCGATCGATTATTGTTCATAAGTTAATTGGGGTTGACTCTCTTCACCCCTTATATTGTATCATATAAAAGGTTTAAGACTAATTTTTTCAAAGCAATCGTGGAGCTTGTTGGTTGTAAATATTTTTTCAATGGGAATAAATCCAAATTCCTTTTTTATTGGACTCAGGATCCTGTTTGCTGCTACCACTTCTGGTTGAGGTCTTCCATGACCGAGGCTTATCATAAAGTTATTGAATTTTTTGACAAATTTTTGAGGTAGGACCTAGAAAATTCTTAAGTTTTACCTTTCTACACAATGATAGGTTGATTTGAGTGGTACATATTATTTTGTTCTTGTATTATCTTTAGTTGGTTTTAACTTTGTTGAATTATCCTGTAGGCTCAACAATGCCTAGGGTACGTAGAGATGTTAAAGAAAATACGTTTGAAAAAGACCTAAAGGCCCAAAGATCCGGTCACCGAAAAGCCCATGACTTAGATTAGGACCTCTGTTTAGTCGCATGTGATAGAACTCGTCCCCAGCGATCATCGTAAAGAGGCTAGACTGTGGCTTTGGATGTTGGGACAAGTAGGGGTGATCAAGTACTCGCCCCTAACTTCGAGTTTTATAAGGGAGTGAATATCTCCTTTATATCATTTGAAAGGGAGGCACTGATATTAGCCTCCACTAAAGAGCTCATGGGCGATTGGCTGGAGTTAAAGCATGTGCTTTAGCTGTCGGTCTCATGTTAAATACTGAAGTTGCTCAAGGGTAGACCTTAGAAGTGGAGCAGTTAATAAAAGAGTTGGTCGCGTCCGCCTACTCCTTGAAGTTGACTCTTGACAACAACACCTCCTTGAACGATCAACTCAAAAAGTTCAATGTTGACAAGGCTACCGCTAAGGTCGATGCTGATACTTGGAAGTCTCGTTGGTATAAAAGGGACAAGTCAAAGACAACCGACATGAAGGAGCTCGAGGAGAGGCTTAGCTATAAGACTTGGCTCGTGATGAGGTTGTCTCTTCTAATGCTATATTAGAGTGGAGGCTTTTAGACCTAAAGGAGTACATCCTCACCATGCATGCCAAGGACTTCCATCAGGCATTGTTCCTTTATGAGGTGTCATTAGACGATAATCAATTCGACCTTGGTAAAGATACCTACCAAGGTCAATTGATGGTGATAGAAGACATTCCCATTGGGGGAAGCTTGGCTGAAGAGGAGGCGGTCAAGGAGGAGCCAATGCTGCTATGCAAGGATGCCAAGGAAAATGTTGATTAGCTAGTTTAGGTTTTAACCAATTTTTTGATGTATTAGTTGATAACTTTTTCCTGATATTTTTTTGTAAATCATACTCACCATTTTGTTATCGGTCCTCACTAATGAAGTAATGTTTAACTTGTTGCTATATCTTGTTTGATTTTCTTCCTTTGCATTTATTTGTCTTGCTCATATTCTTGTTGTTTTTAATTATTAGTATTTACTGTATTTTTGTCGCCATTGAAAAGTTATTGTCGATTAGTGGTAGTTGCTAACACGTTCGTATTAGATATTTTTAACAATACATACAGGAGGGATCTCACATCGACAAAACATCATTTATAAACATCTTGTTAGTCACCTCCACCTACCTAAGAGTAACTGAACAAAGAAAAGTGTAAATTTTTCTTTTCTTTATACATTCAACTCTCTAAGTCGAAAGCATCAATTTTGGGAGGCTAATATACTAAGTAGTTGAAACGTTTCTAGTGAGACGTTTTAGCGAAACAAATATATAATACTACTCCATCTTTAAACATAACCACTTAATAGTTCTAACAATATTGTACGAAAAAGTTATTAAAAATTAAATCAATCATGTCAAAACTACCTTTTAACCCTATAAATAACATCAGGAGTTCAGAAAAAATGTACATTTTCTACGTCTATTCGGATAAAAAGATTTTGATATTTAACTTTACCATCGAATTACCTTTTGGTACAACCATCAATTGAAGGCGAGAACTTGGAGACCGAAGATTCGAAGATTGATAACATCCATACGAAGATCGAGGAGCAAAGAAGAGGCCCTACAATAACACTCGTGTTTCATGATTCTTGATCTGGCATTGGCAACATAGAAGTTCTTATTGCTGGGGTAAAGTACAGTCCGTGAAATACAATATTTCAAAACAAAATGGTTTATGAACATTCAAAGTGATATCTAGAACTGTTCCAATGGCTAGAACAATTTCGCTCGTTACAACATATATGGAGCAACTCATAATAAGATAAAATGAGATGCAGGAAAAGGACAGAACAAAAAGAGTTCATTGTTGCCACTCTTTTTGGTTAGATTTTTCAGACAGACTAATACACAAAAGAAATCAAGAGTTGCACAACTATAGACCCGAATGCTTTTTTTTTTTTTTTTCAGTGTGTTTGCTTCCAACGTCAGCTAAACAATATCATTTGAACAAGTGGAGAGAAAAACAAACAACAAATTCACACTAGAACTTCATTCTTGTAATCTTGTTTGCTTTCCATCCAAAATGTTAAATAAGGAAAACTATTGAACTTTGACGAACAAGACATCTTAAGCATTGATCAGGAGTCCACACGGAAATGCTATGATAATCAATACACATGTGCCTTCACATAGTCAAATGCAACTTGCAGCACACAAGAAATAGGCTTTGTTCCCTTAACTTTCCATGTCATAAAGCAGTACAACAATATGCTTTCTAATCAAAGCCACTTACATAACCATAGATCCACCTTTTTCCATCCCTCAAATTACAAAACAACACCACAATATATAAAACAAATAACCAACAAATCCTTCAACTGGTGTCATTTTGATGTGATTTTAGATCATATTCATACCAATATATGAAAGCTATGGAGGTGGAAGTTAGAAGTCCTCATCATCAGAGCTATCAGAGCTAGAATAATCCATTCTCCTCTCAGCAATGGCAGGGAAGAGCTTTCTGTGGAGATCAGAGGATGGAGTTGGCGATTGCTGACTGCGCGCTTCAGGGGAAGAAACCGAAGAAGTTCTCGGCTCCTTCTTGCTACTGCTGGAAGCCTTGGCAAACTTCATGGTTGTGTCCTTCACTTCTCTGCAAACCTTGTCCAATATGATCAAGAAATCACGCACGATCAAGAACAAACGCAACCCTTCATCCTTCCCGGCATTGCCGTGAAAGTAATCAGCAGTGCTTTTCACCAGCGCCATTATCCTCTTCTCCTCCTCCACCATCCACATCACCTGCTGCCTCGCGCTCACCATGAACCGCTCCATGCTGCCCTGGAACTCGCTGTCTTCCTCCAGGTTCTTCATGTCCTTGTCAAGAAAATCCTGCGTCTTCATCAACGAGTGCCCCAGCTTCGACACCGTCGAGGTCAGCGCGTCGCCGTCTATCAGCGCCGCCTTCTTCACGTCCGCGAGTTCCTCGCCGAGGCCCGACACCACCTGGAGGCCCATGCTGCGGTAGTATTCCTCGGAGTCCTCGCTTCCCTCGTCGGAGTCGTCGCTGGTGTTGACGCTGGTGACGCTCCGGCTGGCTCTTTTGGTGCGCGCAGCGCGGATTCCCTCCGAGCGGATGATCTCCTGGACGACGAAGTGCAGGAGTGTGGTCTTGCCGTCTGTTCCCTTGACGTCGGAGAGTTTGAGGAGGGTGTCGAGCCTGAACGCTTGCGCGCCGCCGCGGTACGTTCCGTCGTTCATACGGTTGCCGGTTTTCAGAACTGCTTCTAGAAGTTTCAGGAATAGCCTGCTCTCTCTCAGATCGTTGCAAGCCACCTGCCATTCTCATGCAACAACTACGTAAGCCTTGGCCACGTGCATGCATGAACTTGTAACGTAATCACGTGAGACAAAAATAACAAACATGGCCTTGGTCTTACCTCTAATGTGGCAAAAGACTCCTTAATGCTTGAGAAATCTTCTTGAAGGTTATGCATGAACATCAGACATTCAAGACGTTTGAAAGCGAACGGAATGTCAACCAACACTTTGAGAAACCTCTCTGCTGGGCCTAGTTCATGCAGTTCTCCTGTGAACATCCTTAGCTTCAGTTCTTCATCTTGCGTAGGTGCCATCTTCAACAACGTCTGGATCAGCTCCGTGGGAATCTCATTACCTGATTCAACCAACATTTTGTAACTAGTTCTTCCTAAGAAATGCAGAACTTAATCTCTTGGAAATGCTAAAATATTTAATACTTTTCTTGTAATGTTAAAACCAATGAATTCAACTCAAAAACATACACATAAACCCAATACAATATTAGTTAGAGCTACTCAGCTAAAGTGTTAAAGTCACAATTCTCACTTGCCCTTTGGTTTCAGTCATTCGCTAAGAGAGAAAGAGAGTCACCTTCTATAAGAGCATCGACAACTTCTTCTGTTGTCACATTCAGAGCTCGCAAAAGAATTGATAAGTTCTGTGCTTTCTTAGGGTCAATAATCTTAATATATTGCACTGTATCTAAAGATGGTGAATCTCTTCTGCGATCATTCTTGTTCTGGTTGGCGCAGCCGAATAAAGACTCCATCATTTCCTCGTTGATCCTAAGAAGTTGTTACAAAGATAAATCAGTGCAAGCAAACTTTCTGGTATATATGTTCTACTTTGTTCATTCAGATTATATTTTGATCTTTGACAAGAGTTAGTGTTCTTACACGAATGATCCTGAACTGATCTCATGCCACACCATTGTTTGGCCAGGTTTTGCATTGACCTTATCCCAGAAAAATGGCTTTAGTTTTGGTTTTGGAGCATCACCCTCATTTGAACTTCCTTCTTTATTAGGAAGTAGTGGTCCTTGATTCTTACCTCCAACTGGTTTGGGAGGAGCCGGTGGAGGATTAGCACCTTTTTGAGGCGACGGTCCACGAGGAGGCGGAGGCGGCTGTTTCGGAGGAGGCGGCGGTGGTGGTCCAGGAGGAGCAGCAGGAGGAGGTGGAGGTGGTGGTGGTGGTGGTGGAGGGGCAGGTTTTACACTAGGAGATACTGTTAGTACGCCTGATGATGATGATGATGATGATGCTTTTTCAACCATTGACACTTTGATATCTCCACCCTTCTTAGTGGACAAATTTCTAACGCTAGAAGAGTTCTTTCCATTGCCAATGTCGTATTCTTCCCTTTGAGAATCTCCCAACTGAACAACCTTCTTTGAACCTGAAGAAAAGAATTAACATGCAACCATTGATTGATAAGTTTATCAACTTCAACAAAAAAACTACTATGGGAAGTCATTACTAAAATCATGTAGAAAGAAGAACATGAGCATACCGCCAGGATAATCATTTGAGGTTAATACGAGCAAAGGCCTGTCATCTCTATCACTTTTGTTGCTTCTGACCTCACGATAGCAGAGGGCTAAGCCTATCAAGATTACAACACCTGATAAAGCAGCAGCTAAAATAGTTGTTTGCTTCTTTTTCTCATCATTGCTAGATGGTGAAGGAACAGGAGGAGTCTGTACTATAGGTCGAGAATTTTTGGGAGGAGGACGAGCTACAGGGGGTGGAGGTGGAAATGGTACAAACATATTTGGAGGGAGTGGTAAATCCTTATTTTTGGGAGATGGAGTTGATGGTGATGGTGGAGAACTGGCTGGTGTTGGACCATGACTTGGTGATAATGGAGAGCTGGCTGGTGTTGGACCATGACTTGGTGATGGAGAAGTGGCTGGTGTAGGAGAAGGACTTGGTGCCATTTGTTTATTTGGTGAAGCAGCAAGCAAGTTTCTTCCATGACCACTTTTCTCACCCAAGGCTGATCCAGAATGCTCTGTAGACAAATATCTAAAGCTACCCTTTTGTGAAACAGGACTAGTGCTAGTTCTTATGCAGTCCAAAGTTTTTCTTTTTATATGAAGTGGCAGAGAATTAGTTTCTCTGTTTTTGATACCTTTTATAGTCTCTACATCACCACTCCCTTCCAGGGGATGCAAGTCATTGTTCCTCTCTATCAATTGCTTCCTGTACTGTTTCCCGTCATTTTCTACCTGTATCAACCAAATAAGAGTAGCTTACTAATACGTCTACAACAAGTTTCCACTTGAAATTTTATTCTATCTATCACTGTCATGCTTTATCAAAATTGAAGTAACAAGGTATGTTCCTTTATTCTATCAGTGTATAGTCAAAAGCAGATTTTAAACATAATTGGATCATCTTTTATGTGTGGTATTCCTGTTAAAATACCACGGTATAAAAATTCTCGGTTTTCTTACAATTTTTAAGATAACATACAATAGTAATGTAGTTAAAAAAGTGCTTCATTTCTTCTAATCCAACTGCAATATGCAGAGGCGAAATGATGGTATTTAACTCTAGAATTAGAATATGACCCTTTTATACTCGTAGCACCATTTACTGAATCATATAATCATAGGCTGATATTAAGGTATTTTTTAAACAAAAACATATGCATCCATAGTGTTCTTAAAATTATGCAGAGATATCCTTTTATGTGATACTACTTTTTAATCATGCATTTCAAATGAATGGATTTCTTCATTGTGAATTCTTTCTATGAAAGATATAATGGAAAGACTATATATGAAGTGATATTATAGACCTTGAGTATGAACTTTGATATACAAACAGGTAACTCTATACAGCCAAGTGATCACATAATATGCATGTAGTTCCCACCCTTGAGTCAGTTTAATATACATGTAAAACCAGGGGAAGTTCTACATAAACTCAACCGAAAAACAAGTAGAATTACCAACCAAATTAGCCAAATACTATGAAACCAAACAGAAGAACATGGTGCTCAAAATCAAAACCACTATTTGGTAACAAATTAAAAAGGGCCATTAACATTTATTCAGAATAGAAAGAAGAATCATGAGCAAACAAAAACCCAGACAAGAAATTCCAAAAAATAAACAACAAGGGACACATATTAAAAGAAATAGAAAAACACAATACCTTTGTTCTATAAACATAAATGGATGATGCCGATCCACCATCTCTAGAAATCTCCTCTTCCTTTCCCCCTTTCCCCTCTGAGCCCCCTTGGGCCAACGCACAAAGGAGAATGACATAAACTACAGCATAACTGGGTCTTGTCAATTCCATTATATTTTTCAACTTCACCAACCCAAACGCAAAATTCCCGTCTCATCTCTCATTGAACATGAGTCCTCCCAAGGTTTCTAACGTACAAATCCAACACCTTGCCAAAGAGCTTCTGTGCCTTCCAAATCAATAAATACAACAATATATCGCTCGTTCCAAACTTCGTGATCGCTCAACTTTTCCACAAACCCACGAAGGTTGGACTTTGGAGATTCAACAGGATCTCAGAAACTCGGAGAAAGAGAACGAGGCAAAAATTGACGAAGCTGAACAATGGGTTGGTATTTGATAAGATAAATAAATATGCGAATAACGCACGTTGGTGAAGAACCAATGAAATGAACGTTACGTAGGTGAGAACGTAATAACCCAATTCATGCAAAGGTATAAAACCCACGTTGAAAGTTAGAGTTTGATATTTGGCGATCTTCTTTTGTTTTCGTTTTCGTTTTTCTCTTGTTGTTTTTTGCGTTTTGCTGAAATTCTATAGAATTGTAATACCAGTACAAGAATTTGCGTCTCTGGGTATTTTGATCATTGAAAAGTTTGTTTCTTGTGCTGGGTGTGGGAGGGGGCGTCAGAGGAGAGAGAAAGACAACGATGCATTGAAAGACCTAATAGGGACGTGGGGAGAACAATGTGGGACACCCATTCCTCAACCATCATGCCATGTCTTGGATTCTTATTTTTTACTTTCCTACCCTCCAACTATTTCTATTTTTTATATGCCTCCACCACATTAATTTTTATTTTATTTTGTTCTCCCTCTACTCACTTTATTTAATATCATCATCGTCATTATTCCACTGATCTGTTTGCCATTTTTTAAAGTATTTTTTTTTTTTATGTTTTCATCTAGTCTACTTATTTAAAAATAATTTATTTTCATAAGTAAATTCTGTCTACCTTTTGAAAAGCGACTTTTTTAATTATTTATTTTTAAAGTACTTATTTATAAATTTAAACAGTTTGATTTGTAATATTGAATAAGTTTGGTTAAGTTTAAAATAAGTGTTTGCGGAATAAGTAATTTAAGAAAATATTTGTTTAAATTTGTTTCTTCAACTAATGCAGTTGTTCGAAATACAGACAATTTCTTGTTTTTAGAATAAGCAGTTTAAACGAATCATAAATTTGTGATATAAAAGTAAAAAACACCATAATACAAAAAAAAAAAAAAAAAAAAATAACAAACAAACAAAGAAAAAAGTTTTTTTTAAAAATTTAAAAAAAATTTATTTATTATATGAAATTATATATTTTAA
>Ga0123340_1003763_pt1 | contig 14246 bp, 13 predicted proteins | sample SirMexnodulemix_FD_89961 | JGI IMG/M metagenome (GOLD analysis project Ga0123340, IMG submission 89961) | Root nodule microbial communities of legume samples collected from Mexico - Siratro Mexico nodule mix | ecosystem: Host-associated > Plants > Roots > Nodule | place: Mexico: Nepantla... | reverse complement strand
CTAAATTAAAAATAAAAAATTTTTTAAAAAAAAATAAGAGCGAGTGGTTTTTTTTTTTTTTTTTTTTTTTTTGTCTCACGCTATTTTATACCTCTATAACTAAATTAAACATCTCAAATTCGAGAAACGTATAGAAATTTATAGGAATTGAGGTGATGTTTAATTCATAAAAACGTATTACCCTCATTTTTACATTTGAGATTATCCTTTCAAAAAGAAAAACCGACTTCATTCCTTGGGGATGCAAAAAACTACTTCAATTATCCACAAATTGTAATCGAATTTTCAGATTAACTTGTTGCAGCTAATTATCTTTTCACAGTGAAAATCCCATGTAAACAACTTCACCGTCTTCCACTGGCCATAAGTATCCTCAGAAATTAGATAGGTAAATTGTAAATGTAGATTTCATCTATGAAGAAGTAAAAGCATAATGATATTGTACAACAGCAATTAAATATTTACAGTGAAAAGAATTGTGTTAGGGAGCACTTTATTACATCAATTATTTACAAGAAGCGGTCTCCACGCAGGGAAAGATCCACATCACCAGCAAAGATAATTTACACCAACTCCACACCTGTTTTCTTTTTCCTTGTCATCATCACTTTTTGCAGGGTTCATTAACAGATAGACTTCATGACTATTTATTGAAAGCAAGAAGAAAAAGACATTAATAACAAAAGTCAGAAACCAAAACACTCTCATCCACATGGCCACTTGCTGATGACAACCCCTGGCCCTTATGATTGAAAGAGAAGACGGTTTCAGTTTCTAGATGCTGCTTGTGCTGCTGCTTAGTCTGCTGATGGGACCAATATGCGTGGGCCACTAGAACCCGGTCCAAAAGTTCTTGGGGAACAGGTTCACCCCTTCTTTGCTGAGGGGATATTCTTGCCGTGTGCACTAGTGTTTTCCATTTATCCTGCAACCACCCGAAAATCACGTGTAAAATATTTCTCTGCCATGCGTTCTCGGTAAAGGAAACCAAAAATCCATGATTTCATCTTTTCTCTTAGATGCTATCACTATCTTGCAGTAGTTTTACAGAAAAGCAGAAACATGAGGAATAACTAAGTTTTGGTTAGAATAGGATTTTGGACACTATAGTTTGTATCTCATTAGGTTTTGATTTTTATTATCAGTCGCCATATTTTCAGTTTTGTGGGTCTTGTTCCCTAAAATATATGGAAACTATAGGGGATTAGTTTTTCATAGGAAATAAAGACTAATACCTAATAATATATAACTTGTATATGAAATATAGTGAAAATGAATGAAAGTTCTAAGGATCTATGCCTTAACAGTAGGGATCAAACTCAAATTATAAACTATGGGGATTAATTAAGAACCAACACCTGAATATGTAGAAATTATATGGCCCAAAACATTTAAAGCCTTAAACTTTTATACATCAAAATCTATTTAAAAGGTAAGACATGCTAACGGGAAAGAGCACTGGGCAAGCAGGTAAAATATCTGGTTAAGCTTTAAGAGTCGTTTACATAGCATATACAGTACGGCAGTTTCCAAGCAAAAAGGATCACACGGTTTTTACCTTCAAATCCACATATGTCCGATGCTTTGCATTATCGAAAGCACAAAGCTTAACATCACGCCACCTGATTATATTTTTTCATAATAAAATAAAAATACATCATAAAGGGATTGTAAGAGGAAATCTCTCTCAGCATTACTGAAAATACAGAGGACAGACAACTATCTATACGCCCTCACACTAGCAACAGGATGGAGTACTAGTTACCATGTCCCCCGAAATATTATTGTCAGTCTAGCAAATGAAACGAAAATATTATTGTCAAGACCATAAAAGTCTCGTGTAAATGTTACCTTCCGGTTCCTAGTTTTTCAACTGCTTGAACCAGTGCTTCTACTTCATCTACAGAAAAAGGCCTACGTATTCGGCGCTGTACCACCTCGGATCGCCTTGACTTCTGGGGTACAGATACCAATGCTAGTTCCTCCTTACCTTTTTCAAGAACAGTAACCAATTCTTTAGAATCTTCCATACCTTTGTCAACAGAAGTGTTAGCAGGAGAAGGTGCCGAATCATTATCACTTTCAAATTGGCTACCAAAACAGGTTACTTGATGCTCAGGTAAAATGTCAGAATTGCCTTGAATGCTCTGGTGAATTACAGCAGGACGGGAAGGACACCTGAAATTTTTTTTGAAGCATAAACTAAATATTATTCATAAGATGACAGTAAGAATAATAGTTCATACAAAAATATGCCAATGATACTAGAATAATTGAATTAAGTATATAAACACCTCATTTCCAAGAGAAAATACAATGTCGATGGAGTGATTTGTGTTCAAGTACAAATAATTAGGAACACTAATTGACAACCCCAGTTCCTACCATACAACTTCATTTGAAGGTTATACACTACCTTATTAGAGGCGGTGTTACGTCAGCGCCAGGACGGGGAGAATGTGCAGCGGATACGATCGGTGGGCTTTGTGAAGAATTAGGCTACAGGGTGAAACCAAAAGCATCAAGCTGGTTATGATGAGAAATTCCAGTTTGAAGTAGTGTTTTACTGTCATCCCTAACTTTCTTTCCCTGGAGAAAAACACCAATGTGCAGTTCACCTCCGAGTACAGCAGTCACTGCATCCATTACTGTCCTCTGCAGACCAAAATGCTGTAAGAAATACAGCCAACCGAACTTGTGATGGAAGAAACATGCAAATGGAATGGATTCCTAAAATGTAAATGCAACTTATAAATTACACAGATGCCACTCCTCGTGAACATCTAGAAATGGGAGGATGGTGTGTAGATGAGCCAAATATATAAATTATTAGACCTTCAAGGACCCAATTGTCGCAGTTTCTGGAACCTCTATAAAAAGCTCTGGCACCCTAAATGACTTGATCCTAAGCTTCACTGGTTAGAAGAAAGAAATTTAATTGTAAGAACCGCATTGAAGATACAGATCAAGTCAAAGAATAAATAAAGAACTACTCCCTCAATCTTCTCATACCATGAGAACCAATTCGTCGTAACACCTGATGTTGGCGTGCTTCCAAGGATGGTATTCGAGGGTCTGCATCAAAGATTTGGATTTATTTAAACAAAGACGCCATGAGATCCTTAAGAGGTTAAACAAAAATCAAACTGTAAAGAAGGAAGCCGTCTATAGGGAATGTGTAAAACCTCTGTGCATCCCAGGAAGTGAACCACAAGCATCCTGATTAATGCAATTCTCGGGCGAATAATAAATTCCACCACTCCTGGTAAATCCATTAGAACTTGAAACAGACTTATAATTAAAAAGCTTCCTCTTTTTGAAAGGAATATTCATCTGAGAAATTTGGCGTTTATTGCACTTCCTCTGCTTGTGATAAGTTTTCTTCCAAACTCCATCTGAAATTAGCACGTTTCCAATTAGAATAAAAAAAATCAGCGAACAAGCAAGGAAGGATGAAGCTTAAAGTAATCTCATACCATAAGCATGAACTCACCACTGTTAGAAAGTGTGTCATGCTTCGGCTTTTGAGCAACTTTCTGAAAGTTAGAAGCCAATCTTTTACTTATTTCACTATCACCTATACAATTCTTCGGCCTAAAGGTCTTGGTTTTAGTATTAATAGGGTGACTACACCCAGAAGAGTTTTCATCATCATCTCTACTAACTACTGCTACATTGTCACAACCTTTGGACAACAAGCTACAGGGAATCCTGTCATTATACCCAGACAATTTAGCACTCCCACCTAAACTGACCATCGCAGGAGGATTTTCATCCAGCGGATCCCCAAAACTGTACATCTCAATCCCACTGCCAATTGGCACCTTCTCCAATTTATGCATCCCATCCTTTCCTTCACTTGTATCCTCATCTATCTTGAAATGACTATCCTTTGTACAACCAGAAAAATCTAATTTGACTTCGTCAGTAACATTTTCCATTTTGATATGGCTATTGCTATCCACCAACTTATTTGCAATGAACCTCTCTGAGCAACTAGAACTTGTTATTATAGAAGCAATCTTTGCATGGTCATGAATAGCAAGACGTGGGAATTCTATCAAACTTTTTTTGTCACAGCTTCTTTCGTCAGAAAGCTCAGATTTGGATGGTTTATTTGCATCATGGCACTCTTTGACAAATCTACACTGATCCTTATTTGATGATGTACCGCTAGATATGGCTGGATTCTCTCTCTCTTGTAATAGTTTACCGGCTACGGTGGCCAATAAGTCAAATGCACACTTTTGTCTGTCTTCTGCTCTCTGAAATTTAGCCCTCCTCTAGGAAACATTTTAACAAAACAATCATAAATATTGTTTTCATGAAATCTTACGTAAATTGAAGTATTAACCAGCCCCACATGAGAAGCAGAACATATTTACCCTAACTGAGCGCGAAGCTCGGGGCATGGCAGGAGCCTGGTAGCCATTAAATCCGTACTCTAACCTCTTCTGTAAGACCATATTTTAGAAACCATGCCAGAACAGACTGATCAAGCACAGATATTCAGCAATCCAAGACCACTATCCGATAAATGAGCACTTTTCTCCTTGCTTGACTTAACCAGCCACAACTCGAAAGCCTGACAGTAAACCCATAAGTAAAAGATCAGATGCATTACAGTGTACCACTACCAGTAAAAGTAAATATAATAAGTATTTTACAATGTTTTTACATTGCTGAATTTCGTTTAGAATGACAAAGTAAATATCTAACAGAGAATACGAATTAAATAGGCCCTTCCAACTACTCAATGCTCGGGTGTGAAGGTATATCCGGTGGGCATCTCAAAAACAGATTCTTTTTCTTTAAAAAGGAAAAAAGAAAAAGAAAACTTTTAAGACCATAGTCATTAAAAGAAATAAAAGAAAGTGAATGTTTTCATTCCAAGATTTAGGAAGATATCAATCTAGAGAGAGATAACAACAGAACATTTGAAATAACAAAAAAACTATTCCTGCAAAACACCATTAATTGCAACAAAATCTTTCAGAGTTAAAAATTACTCCCTTCAAATGCCCAACCAAGAGGAAGTCAATTAAGTAACTTTCACCAGATCCAGGAAGTTGATGAAAAAAGCATAGATACAGAGGACTACACAACGAAAACAGATTCAGACGAGGATAAAAAAAAAATACAAAACAATTCAGCTCACGTTAAGACACAATACTAGGCTAAAATCAAGGAAGAAGCAAAACCAAACCAGATTTCAGACAGGTCACGAGAAAAGTCTGAAAAAATTCAAAACGGATACCGTAGTAGGGATCTACAACAACGAAACAAGACCGATCTAAAAAAAGAAAAAACCAAATCCCAAAGAAAAAGGAGATTCAACTCGACTAAACCGAAAATTCTGAAGTTTCAACATACCATACGACACAATCTCCCATTAATTTCATCCGCCAGCAATCAAAATCACTTCATAAATAACTTCGTGAAACAAAACATCCTTACCAGTTCCCCTTCAGATACACAATTTCAACCGGACGAAGCGAAATTCCGCGAATGTAAGATCGGCGAATTACGAATTCCGAAGTGAACCAACAAAAACAACACTAGTTTTTCATCACAGAAGCAATTTCTCTCATGATTTGGTTTGTTTTTGTGGCAGGAAACAAAATTGAAAAGAAAAAGAAAAGGATTTGTTGCTTTGAATACCAAAACCCTCTGAAAAAACTTCCCATTCTTTGCTTAAACCCCCCCAAAGCACTATAAGACCACCCGGCCCACCGGATCTGCCGGTTATTGCAGTTAACTCCACCGGATATCGCAGGTTAAAGGTAAAATATGTTTCGTAAGTCAACAGGTCATTGCAAAATTCCATAATTTTTTATTTTATTTATTTTCCAATTATTATGCCTGCCATTTGAATATGATTTGTACAATTAAATATATGATTAAATAATTAGTAATGTAAAAATATGTTACATAAAATATATAATATTATATAATATAAATATAAATACAAGGTTTTAGGTGGCATAATGTCATGGTTTTGCATTTGAGTGGGTGGGTGAGATAAGCGTGACGCTTTTAGTGCATGTTTTATTTGTAAAAGATAATATTTGTATGGACCAAAAACACTGTTTTTATTATATTGAATTTTCATAATCCATCAGAATATAAATTAAGAAACTAAGTAAAGTAAAGTAATAAATAGGAATCTGCTTGATGATGGTTGTATGGGAAAGAAAGCGAGCATAGAAATTTGGCGCACTCGTTATCATTTATATCATTATCAATTTCAACACCAATAACGGGGCCTTCTGCAAGATAAACGGCGTTTGGGGAATCTCTGTCAATACGTCCTTATAGTGTAATAATGCTGCTTCACACTGTTGCAAATAAAAAGTATTATTTAATGATATTAAAATTGATAATTTTGACTGTAGCAGTATAAGAGAAACTATGGTCACATAATATTCAATGCAGCTGCGGATGTGGACACGTGTCGGTCTCAAGAGAAAGACTTGGGTTATCGTTACACGTGGCAGTGTGACATTGGATGAACCACGTCCTTTGTTTCATTTTAGCCAAAAAGGGTGTCTCATATCATCCACGTCACTACCTCTCTTTTCTTTTTGTCGTCTTTATTTTATTTTTAGAGATAATGTGACGTCACTGTCAAATGGACTAACTTGTTTAGAAAAAAATTGAGTTTATCTCAAAAACAGAGACCCTTTCATAAAAACGGTGTAACAGTTCAATAAAACAAAAGAATAGGATGATAGATTCATTGAAATTCACTTAGGCTCATAAAAGAGGTTAACAGCAGTGTTTACATATAATATAGTTAGTTTGGTGTTTTTTTCTTTTCCGCTTACAAAGTACGAGATAGGTGTAATGAGTTGTTACATTAGAGTTGGTTCGGTCAGAAACAGATTCAAAACCAAACCAACCATTGATAACCTTGGAGAAAGTTAGTCCAACCAAACAAGCAAGCTTACAATGCAACACATGTTGCTGTCTTTATTTTTTATTTTTTGATGATATATGTGTGTAATCATCATCGCTGTCAAGCTATACAAAACTGTGCATTAAGTTTTGATAAATTTTCAGTTGCATTATTTCATTTCCAAAAAAACAATATATTATACTTTATTGAAGTTATTCCAGACGAGTTTAAATATGTAAAATTAATATATATATATATATATATATATATATATATATAAACATTATCCTGAGTAAACAATTGTGTGTTACAAGAAAAAAGAAGGAAAAAACTGAAAAGCAATTGTCCTTTAGGAATTGAATTGGGTTTGAAAAGGGTAAGGGCACGTGACGAGGAGGAAATGCAGGGTGGCCCACGAAAGAGATAGCATGTTATGCAAATTCTTATTAATTTGATTGAAGGCAAAGGAATCCATATTCCTTTCCCAAGAAAGCTGGAAAAGAAAACCTTTGTGTTTTTGTCTTGTATTAAAGATCATGTTCATGCCATGGTCGAATCATTAGTTACAGATCTGTGGTATCAATCCCCGTGAAATTTGGATCCAAATAATAATTCATCCCCCAGAGAAAACAGGCAAATTAAAGATTAAACAAAAGCTTATTGAATAAAAATTAAAATTAAACACATTGAAAAAATTGCCATTACATATTTGCACATAACCCAATCCACGCTACAATTCCCAGATTGTTGGATTCTCCGTACAGCATAGAAAAAATTTAATATATTTTATATAACATATTCTGATGATGAATAACACTGAGTCAGATGATGATGGAGTTCGATATAAAATTTATTTATTTTAAAAAGTCACAAAAATAAATATGCCAAGGACAAGGACAGTCAAAAGTATGACTGTGACCTATGAACTGAAATCACGATGGAGTAAAATGAAGTGAGATATAGAGAAAAGAAAAGAAGGAAAAAAGAACTAACAAAATGATCAGAAGAAGTTTGGAAGTGGAAGCTAGGGATCAGGTGTGTAGTTGGACGCAGATTGAAGGTCACGTAACTTGAATGCAATTTACTTGACGTACAAGCCACATTCAGATCTCAGTCACATCCATCGGGAAAAAAAAAAAAAAGAGAAAGAAGAAAAGGTGAGGATCAAGTGGGTAGTATTACTCCACTAAGTACAAGTTGGATTAATGTTTATAAACTCAAACAAATTAAATTTAAGTTTAAAAACCCAATTCATTAAACAATCTGTAAAATTAAGTTTTCTGAGTTTTCTGGTTGTGCTACCAACGTATTTTTTAAACTGTCAAATTCAAAACAATCAAAAATGAAAATCAAACACACGGGATAAAGTATCATGGTGTTCCAGAGAGTGCACCTATTTGGGGTGGCTTGTACAAATACAACCTATTGAATCAGACAAGGCAATGGTAACAACAGTAAAGAAAAAGTTGTTTGGGGACCAATGGAACAAAAGCATTATTAAAAACCTAATTTATGATCTTAAAAGATGTGCTGTGAAAGATATTACATTTAATTAATCAAAATAATCAAGGGTTGTGATCCAGCCAATCAAATTAATATTAGTTGCACCCAATGACTGATAAAGGTGATTAAAAAGTAAGAGATGAATTCTTTACCTTATACCAGAAAAGAAAAGTCTGCAACAAATAGTTGTACCCAACCTGTTATAGTTCCTTTTTTATCACTGTCAAGTTCATCTTATCACGTATTTGTAAAAAAAATACAACAATAATTTCTCAAACCTGAAAACATGAAAGGGCTCTTGCACTCCTGATCTGAACCTAACCCAGAAACAAGAATGGCTCTTTCCCTCTCTTCCCCAAAATTCTTCTAACTACCAAAACGTGGATAGGAATCCCCCACAAGACACACTCAGGTGATAAGCATTTTGGTCTCAAACTCTTGCTTTCAACTACGAGTTGGGTACAAACTTGCAAAAGCATGTCACAGGCTTCAAATTCATACAGCAAATATCATACATACCTGTTCTTTTTAATTATTAAGAATTGCGCATCTTACCCTTTCTTTTCGGGTATGGGTAGTCTAACTGTTTAGCCCCCAAGCAAACTATTGACAAAAACCTCGAATATCTTGCATGTTTGACATTGGAAAAAAAAAAAACACCATGGACAGCAACGGATATATACAAGTTCAAGGTAACCCTCACGGGTTACGGCAGGCCAACATCCATGCAAAACAAAAAGCATTGTATCTGTGAGAGAATAAAAATATTAATCTTCTGCGGATATTACAATGATCACAAGCCAACAAAACCAAAATAAAATTAGATTTGTTCTATGTATCAATAAAAAGTTACATGAACCAACTGCAGCATCCGAAAACCAAAGGCAAATTGAAATTAATTCATTCCGAGGCCAAATTACCATACTGCCATGGATTGAATTCAATTGCTTTAACATCACAATCATCAGTGCTTCCCAAGTTATCTGCAGCAGCCCGATGTTCATTGTATTTACCATTATATTGATAGATTTCCAAATCACCCCAAGGAGTTGTTGTCACTTCTTCAGTTAAATCAAACCATCTAGGCACGAACTTATGCCCTTTTTCCTCTCGCATCCTCTTTTCAGCACGCTGCCTCTCCTCCAAACTGAAAGGAAACAAGTGAAGGATAAATACCCTGGGAATCATCTAACCAAATTTCTCTGGTGATTGGTGACACTCAAAAGTCCATTTCTATTTGAGAAAGGGAATGACAGTAGCAGAGAAGCCTAACAAATTTTCAAGAGAACACAAAATGGTTGTAATTTCTAGCCACTCCCTTGGGCATGAGATACCGATACGGAAGACCACAGAATGATCAGTAAAACCGAACACCCCACCCACACAACAAAGACTATGTTGACTGTTGTCTGTAACTTAAATTCAGTTTAGTATTAGTGCTTCTAAAATGCTCAGCTAAATTTTTGGACACAAGGCGGCAGGAGGAATAAGAGAAAGGGAAAAGAACCTGCTCTTTTCTGCCCCAGATTTTGACAGATCACCCATCTCAAGTGCATATCTATCTGGGCGTAGACGAGAGTCTGATGCCAACAACTTTCTAGGGGCAGTGTCAAAGCTGTTTATTTTATGAGCAAAATATGTATACTGAAATTTGTCATTCTGCGGAACATCAGCAACATGCCAAACCTGCAGAACAAAATCAACGGAAATGTCAAGGACAATGATCAGGAATTTTTAAGGTATTAATGTCCTCACCAATCAATATAACAGTATAGTATAAGTTCAAATTATTTCTTATCCAAAGTGAAATTTGAGATTATTGATTGCAATGGTTATAACTTCTAACAAAAGAAATCATAAATAAGACTAAAAGACTGGATTGCAATGGATTATGCATCTTGTCAACAGACATATGAGCAACCGACCTAATATACTAGAATATATTAGCGTCTTGTTGCATCACATCATGAAGTTACTTCAAACGATTACCATTCTAAAGATAGGTTCAGAATTTCCAGAGTAGATCTAGGTTTCTTAAAGAGGAAAGAGCACAAGCATAGTAAAATAAGAGAAATAGTTGAAAAAATTGAGTTCAATGTCCACTTTTGTGCTTGGTGAAAGTGGGGAGAAAAGACAAAAGTTGTTTTCTTCTTTTGAGGAGCTGAGGGTTGATGGATGAACGATATGGCTCCCCATGCACTCTTGGCCTGTGAAAGTTCCTTAACTGGGAAGTGACTATGGCCATTTAAATTGGTCTCTACAACTATAACCTAAATCAAGAGTAACAGGATAGACCATGACTTCATCCTTAAACAGTACAACAACAAAGTTTTGTCCCACTAGATGAGATCGGCTACATGAATGACATGATGCTATGTAACTCGGTAAAAGACTAAAGTTTCAAAGATGTTAATTATCATCAAACATTAAGACCACTAAAATAGCAAGATGCCTAGTTTTTGAAACAAAGTTACCATGAACTTTAATTGCAAATAATCTCAAGTTCATTCTGAAGAATTTTTATTGAAAAGTCACCTCTTTCAATTCTGTGTTTGGGAGAGGCTCTCCTTCTGAATCACAGGGTTGATAACTCATTGACTCATTCCACTTCCCAGTCATTAATATTTTAGGCTCCTCCGAAGAATTATAGATATACCCATCCACTTCGTAACGACCAGCACTACAGCAGATCAGGAAATAGATAGTCTAATTAAAAGTTAGATATATTGACAATTGTAAGATACCCAAACAGCTGAGTAGAGAAAGACGAAGTAAAATATAGAAATCCTAAATGAAGGCAGAAACAATTCAGGCCACTCATTTATTTTCAAATAGCTTAGTTTAACAGGAAAAATTTGTCAAGTAGTGGGCAATTAATCAAATCAAATAGTCAGGTGAAACAAAAACATTTAATGCCACATTACCAAGAAAATAATTTCAATGTCATATATTGAAGTAAAAGCTGTAATAGAATAAACTAACAAATTGCTCAAGGATGAATCTAAATCCAATATAGAACTGGTACAAACTAACTAAAAAAGTATTAACTGCTTCTTAAGAAAGTAGAAACAGAAATGATACAGACCCAAACCATCCACATGGTTGAAAATATAGTACAGCTTTGTCTCCAGTTGTCAGATTTGTCATTATCATTTCCCCGGGCGAATCGATCCAGGTTCGGCCAAATATGAGGTTGTTAACCTTTGTAGGAGGCGGCACCAGATCCAAGACTACACCATCTCTCTTAAGAGTCACACGTGTTCTGCAAATATACAATTCTTTTTAAATGGAAGATAACAACGTAACAGGACCATTCAGATGAGAACTAGATTCAATCAAGAATTATTTTCCTGCATAGCTATATACTGTACCACTAAGGAACCTACATTGACAAACTCATAGGGAGATCCTTAGAAGAAAGTGTTATAATTAGCTTGGAATAAATACGCATATTCATCAAATACCACCATAAATGTCTCTACCCTGCTTGATAATACATTAAATCTCTTAAGATCATAGAGATGACATCGAAACTCCTTCATTAAGAATGCAATAGGCGAAAACATCAATCAGAGTTGGAACTTGGAAGAATATAAAACATCATCAGTAACACGAGTAAAATGATATAACAGAGGAAATCTACTAAACAACTGCAATATATTTGTCACCTTCCAACAGGGTAAACATCAACAGAATTTCCCAAAAATTTAGTTTTCAACTTTGAAGTCACATCATATGTAAAATGCTCATTCTCAGCATGCCCAGCACTCATTGGGGGATGATGACTCACCTGAAATTTGAAATAATTTCTTTTAGATAGAGAGAAATAACAAAATCCATACAATTTGTTGCAGCCTAAGGCACCTATGAAAATAAGAAAAAGAAGAAATTAATTTTTTTTTAAAAGGTCCTAAAGAACTCTATATTCCAAAGACAAAATGCACACAGAGGGGGAAGAAGAAAGAGTATTGTAGAACATGCTGCATCAGAGAGTTTCCTCGAGAATCATATACTGAAAAGATACCTGTTCTGCAAGAAATGCAATTCCGCCATGATTAGCCATTTCATAAGTCTCTCCAAGGATAGGATTAAAAGGCTTCCACGTCCGTTGGTAAGCGAAGTACACAGATATAGCCCATGATGCTGTGATGATTATCATAAAGTACAACAGTGAAGAAATAATTAGAAAAACGCATACCTAAAGTTACTTCAAACCAACTGGAAGATTGAAGAACAAATAGCTACTAAAAAAAGCTTCACATGAAGATATTTGAGGCCAGTAAAACAAATCCTTGATCAAAACTAGTTAGAATGATTCTGGTTTGACATTCATTCCTACGTAACACTATATCCCTGGGAGAATTTTCAGTTAGATTGGGAAAAAAAAGGTTAAAAAAAGAAAATAACTCACTTGCGTAAACTAACCGCATGTATGGATCCTCTGATTCATCCGCCTGATCTAACAAGTAGGAGTACTCCATCAACTAGTTCAAGCAATTTAAAATCCAATCAATTAATACTACAAATTAAGAAACCATCAGCAATGACAAAATTAAAAGTAAGTAGACCTCGGCCATTTTCTGAAGCATAGTCATCGGTTCAAAGATAATAACTGGTAGTGTCACCATTGATGTTACATCCGAGCCAATATATTTCTGCATCATCTTCCAGTAACCATCTCTTTCCTATACATAAAAGAGCCAAAGGGAAAACAAAAAAAAAAAAGGTTCAGAATATGAGCACAAATGAATGAGGCATGTGCCGGAGAAGAGGAGAAGAAAATAGAACAAAAACAAAACATATGTCCGAATCATTATCATGAACAAACAACACAAACAATTTAACTTAAGGAGTAGTAATTTCCAACAGCATTTTAAATGTCCAAACGGGGAGCTGGAAATAAAGCAATATTAGAAACAGACAGAAATTAAAAATAAAAAAATAAATAAATAAATACCTCTTGTTTCCATCTTCCTCTTTGTGCTTCCTCCTCTGCGTCTTCTTTACCTCCCTCTGGATTAATGACTTCCACACCTTCGTATCCAAGAAGCCTGGAAACAAAACAGAAACATGTAAATAAGCTTAAATTCCTCTCCAAATCGTTGCAAATCCTAGAGAAAAAAAACTGACAGGTATTTTGAACACCTGCTAGAATAGACTGAAATTCTAGTGTTGTAAGAACGCAATACTACGTGACTAGGATGTACAATCCAGGAAAAACATTTCAATTACTCGATCAAGGGGAACCACTTTTTTTTCACACTAAAAATGCAATCATCAAATAACAATTGAAAGTTGAAACAGCGCATATGAATATAGGCATTTAGAATTGACATTTTTTGAGGTGAATTAAGGAAGGGATGACAAAGACGAAGTACCCGTTGACTGATCGGTGCATAGCGTTGGTGAACATGGAAGACATGGCGGCGAAAAACCCCTTACTTTCATCCTTCTTCGAGGGGCTGCCCATCTCTGCGTGTGAAACTTTAACCCTAATTCAGAAAGCTATCAGATTCAGAACCCAAAGAAATTGCAAAACTCCAACCTCGCCCAAATCAAATTCAAACTCAAACTCAAACAATGTACGAGTGAAGGGAGTGTATTATGTTTTGGGTAAAATGAAACCAATAGTTATTTTAAATATAAAATCAGTTATTTTTTATTTGTATTAATTTAATTGTGTATTGTTAACTGTGCTTTAATCATCTTATTTTGTGTAAGGATTTTTCATAATTGAAACTAAATTTGTAAACATGGTTTTTATTAAAGATTAGTCAAATTTAATTGAAAAAATTATTTTTTTAACTCCTATAATTATGTAAAATAATTATAGATAGTATTAAAT
>Ga0123340_1003762_pt1 | contig 14247 bp, 9 predicted proteins | sample SirMexnodulemix_FD_89961 | JGI IMG/M metagenome (GOLD analysis project Ga0123340, IMG submission 89961) | Root nodule microbial communities of legume samples collected from Mexico - Siratro Mexico nodule mix | ecosystem: Host-associated > Plants > Roots > Nodule | place: Mexico: Nepantla... | reverse complement strand
TTATTATATTTATTTTATTATAATATAAATGTAAATATTAATAAATTAATTATAATGAATTAATTATATAAAAAGATATAACAAAAATTTATCTATGATCACAAATCATGTATCTCATTTGAATCTATGCATAGGCTTTTATTCAACTTTATCATGTTCAGAATCAATTGAAAGCAAACAGGTGTGTGGTAGATTTTATTTTTAATAGTTTATAAAGTGAGAGTGCAAACTTCAATAGTTTAGCATTCTGTTTCTTTTTGTATCTCCAATGCTTCTTCAGTCATTTCCAAATTTAAAAAAAAAAAATTCTAAACTGTCTTGTTTGTAAAAACAGTTTTATCCTTTGTGTAGCAGTGAAAGAGGGAGGTGCGTGAGGTGTAGTAAAGGTGTAGAGTGGTGATTGAGCAGCGGTGGTGCAATGATGGTAGTGTAGAACAGTTACGGAATCGTTAAATAAAAATATAAAGAATACTCTCAAATCGTAAAAACCACTCAAATGTAGACGGTGGTTGATGGAAGTAAACCGGCGACAGCAACAACAAACAAAATTAGTGAAGGTGCAACAACAAACTGAAATTAGTGAAGGTGTATTGAAGATGACGACAGTGCATAGTGAAAGTGAGTTCGAGGACTTTAAAGTTTAAAAGGATAATTTGGTGCACAATAATAATTCATGCACAATAATAATTCAGGAACATTTTGAATATTTTTTTAACAATTTAGAGGTGTTTCAAGAAATATTTGGAGATGTAGGAAGAAGCAGTCATCTTAGCAAGGTTGTTGGGCCTATTAGACACCTGTTATCGAACTATCTTTACATATAAAGTTGACTGCTTCTTCCTGCACCTCCAAACTTTTCCTGAGACACCTCCAAACTTTTAAAAGATATCCAAAGTGTCTCTTAATTATTATTGTGCAAACCTCTCAAAATCCTAAAGTCTCACTATAATATTCCAACTCACCTCACTGCTTTATTGTCACCTTCAACGCACCTTTACTAATTCCATTTGTTGTTGTCATCGTTAGTTTGCTTCCGTGGACCACCACTGCGTACATACTTACCAACCATTTGAGGTAAGGATGTTTTGCGGTTGATTTAAGTGGTTTTTACGATTCGGGAGTATTTTGTGGGATTTTTATTTTTGTTGATAATGAGATACGGAATGGACTGTTCTGAAACTATTATCCAAATCTGGATAACAATTTCAGAACAATTTATTCCGTAACTCAGTGTGGAATAGGTTATTTTAGAACTATCATCCAAATTCAGATAACAGTTTGAGAGCAGCCCATTTCAAAATTATTTTTTTTATTGAAAATGAGTTGTGAAATGAGCTGATCCTAATTATTTTCCAAATTAAGAAATAATCTCGAAAATTTTGTAAGGCTTGAGAGTATTGGAAAAAGACACCGGTTAAAGTCCACTTGTAAATAAAATACATGCTTAAAATTTTGTAGATTACTACAAATTTCAAATCTAAAACAAGCAACATGCATGTAATTAATTAATATGTAATTGAATTATAAAATTTCAATTGAAAATTATAATTAATGTTTACACTACCTTCCTTTGGTTATTTTTTTAATAAAAATCATAATATTTTTTAATTGTTAAAAAATAAAAGTACAAAGTGTTTTCAATTTCGTGGTGGTTTACTTTGGGTTGGTCATTAATGGATTTCTCTTAATTTCAATTATTTTCAAAATTGTAAAAAAAAAAAAACTGTAATGAAAGTGAAAGAAAACACGGATGTGTCTCCAATGAAAGTGAAAGCGAAAGAGAACAACGGATGTGTCATGTCACCAATTCAGACAAGGATAGAATGGGAAGGAAATCCACTCTAATGCTCTTATTTCACTATCACCACCCTTGCTTTTCTTTATTTAATTGCTCTCCACATGTCGGTGACCCCTTCTCCCTCTTCTCTTGATTGAAGATTCCAAACGCAAACGCACCACCGCACCGTCACCACCGATTCTTTCTCTCACTCATCGCGTGGAACGTACTCACACGCAGTTCCACACGCACAGGTACACTGTATTTCACTTGAAAACTATTCTTCTTCTACGCAGAAGAGTTATATATAACCCTATTTATAACAAATGCTCTCTTCATTCTCACATTAACACTTTGTACATGAAATGAGAAGTCTGGTTTGACGTGTTTGTTCCTGTTTATTTGAGGCAATTTGGGACCATAAATTTGATAGAGTATCCTTATTACAGTTAATTGGAGGGTACATGTTTACGTTTCTATCCTTGTTTTTATTTTTTTCATTTTTCTACTCCAACCTCCAGTGCAATATCACGGGATATTAATTCTTTTTTGTACAATGATTGTTGTACTGTATTGTTTGACTTTATGCTTATTGAATTCAAACCAAGAAAGAGAGCCATTGGAGACTATTATTAAAAACCTGTGAATCATTGTTTTTGCTTCACGCCTGCAATCATTATTTATGTAGTAATAAAATAATTGATTATGTATGTGTGTTTTTATTTTCTAAAGGCATGTCAATAATTAATTATGACTATGTTACTTTACAATGCATGGTTGAAATGTGCTTTTGCTTAATGCTTATATGGTTGAAAAATGTTGTAAGGTGCTTAGATCGAAGGCATAATAATCAATTGTTGAAAGATGTTGCTAAATACTTTTTTTTTTGTCATTTAGGATTATAATATAGACTTGAGAATCCTTGAAAACCGAGTGAAAATTTTCAGGGTACACTTTTAGAGAACTAGAATGAGATATGATAGGTATTCTCCTAGGTTAATTATGACAAATTAGACTGGTTCTCATGGAATTATTCACCTAATATCACTTTGGCTTGTTTTCAACATTGGGCTTCCAAAGGAAAAATGCCAAATGGCTCATGCCCTCTTTCGCTGACAGTGAGGGATTGAGCCTCTCGTCTATAGGTTCTATATATGCCGGAGTGTCCCCCCATAGGTGGATCCATGTAGATCAGATAAAATTAACCTTCCCAACCTTCCCTTGAAGTGCAACCTTTTATTTTTCAAGGTGTAGTCTAGTGCTCATTGAGTTGGAGTCATGTAGCAGAGCAGTTCTGCCTTTTGCTAACTCTAGATCTCTGTGGGCCTCTGCATCAATTTTGGTGATATCTTGCCAGAAAGGTTTTGAAATTTCATCCAATTCTTTGTCCTCATTAATTCTAGATAAAGCAACTGTGACCTTGTTCAAGGCTCCCACCTTGTAAACAATGTCAAATTCGTGCCCAAGAAGCTTGGCTAGCCAGTTTTGTTGCTTTTGGGTGGTGGTCCTTTGTTCCAATAAGTATAGTAGGCTCTTTTGGTCCTGTTTCATGATTGAGCAATGCATGATGACAATTGAGAACACAGTCGGTGATCAAACTAGCAGAACTGCAGAAATATGCTGCTTACATCGAAGAAAACATGCTGGATCTGCCTCAAATCCGTGGATTGATTATAGAGTACCTCACCAAGACTCCAATTCTTAGGATTTCTGTCATGAACGATATAGAAAAGGCTTTGTTAGTCCCTGGTTCTTATTGTATTTAGAAAACAAAAACAAGCACACAAAGGATATTCCTCCTTTCACAGTGGAATCTGTCCAGTTTCTAACTAACAGAAGGAAAAGCTCCCATCTTTAATAACAGAGGTCCTATTTAAAGAAGGTTGGGGAACCAACGTTTGTTATAAAGTAACATCCCCATAACTCCTGAAACAGTAACTAACAGGCTAAAAGATTCAATAGATTTAAATCCTTTTTTCCTCTTTTCCTATAATGCATTTTTCAAAGGTGTATTCAGTGGTTCCTGATATCTGGCACAAATTGTCATCTGTTTGATAATATTTAGGAATACCAAAGGTAACCATGGACCAAAATACCAACATTCTTATTTATGGGAACAATTTAAAAAAAAATAGAATAGTCATTAAAAGAAGGTAGCAACGTAGACCAAGCATTGAGAATCCGTTAACTATAATTATGAATAAATTTTCATACAAGGTCAATCACTAGCCATCACCCAACCAAACTTGAGTCCATCATGATCTAGTAAATAGGCTTGAACATTTATGCTTCACTGTCTGAGTTTCTTGTTGCTCTGAATTGCCACAGAGCAAATCGAATCTAGAATTTCGTGATGCAGCTCCACGGAACACCATCTGCTCTTGGATTCCACATGCCTGCCGAGTGGGAAACCCACACTCACTGTTGGATGGGTTGGCCTGTGAGCACACTGCATCCAAACTCTATTATTATTTTAATAGTATTATTATTATCATTTGTTTTTTTATTACAAGCTTGATGAGTGTAACAGGAACGCCCCGATAACTGGCGAGAGGGCGCTGCTCCCGCCCAACGTGTGTTTGCAAGGGTGGCATCTGCTATATCAAAATTTGAGTCTGTTACTGTTTGTGCCAGTTCTGCGCAGGTAAGTTAATGGTGTTAGATGTTAGTATTGATTAATAGACATTATTATTGTTGTTGTTGTATTGTTGTTGTTGTTTTCTTTGATGTTGCTTTAATTGTTTAATAGTGGGAGAATGCACGAAGTCAGTTACCTGAACATATCAGGGTGGTTGAGATGAGTATGAATGATTCTTGGTTTCGTGATTCTGGACCCACTGTGAGTTTCTCTTATTGGACAAATCAACCTTGTGTGCTTGGATGCATAAGCATGTTGTGTGGTTTGTTTTGTTTGTTAGTTTGTTGTGAGAAGAAGCACGGCGACACAATCTGGTGGTGCAGTTGACAGAATTGCAGGGATTGACTGGCAATTTAATAGTTGGGGGGGTAAGCACTAGGACTCTTAATATTCAAATCTTTTTATTCTAAAAGGGTTTGTTAGGATGGCTGCTTCGAAGAATGGTTAGAGGATATAAATATGATTTTATTATTATGTGTTGATTGTTGGTTCTTTCTTCGCTAATGGAGTTTTATGAACTGTTTAGGTTTAGAAGAAGGATGCTATAGTGATTGGAGTCTTGATTTGCTTGTCGCTAAGAAGGTTCGGAATGCTCCACATTTCACTTATTTATATATTTATTATTTGTTTGGCCATGTGAACTGCTTTCTAATCTTGTTTTCCCTGTATGTTTTCTAGATTTTGGGAATTGAGAAGATTCCTATATTTTCGCATTCAATGGTGCTTGAAGGTGGAAGCATCCATGTCGATGGAGAAGGTAAGAATTATATAGTGATTATTTGCCATGTTGAAGGTACATTTGAAAATTTCATAATGTAATATTTTCCTGATACAATGTATTGAAATTAGAAAAGAAATTTACAAATTATAAATAAATGATAGATATCTCCTTTACCTTACCCTGTTAATTGTAGCATTGCAGTTGACGCATTAAAATGCGATTAGGGATTATTTTTTCTCTCTCTCTCCTCTCTTTCTTTTTTATCTCTCATCTCTTTCTTTTTTCGGTCAGGTTTTAACAACCTCCGGCTCCTATTTATACTACTTAATTTTCTTTAACCTTATCTCCCACAGCATTAATTGCTGGAGAGATTTTTTCACCATGGTGCTTATCTCTTCGTTCGAAGATATAAGCTTTCATCCCTTTCTTTTTTTTAAATTTTAAATTTTAATCTTTAATTAAATTTTTATTTTAATTTATTATTATTATTATTTTCTTTTTAAGTATTCATAAATATATTGTATTCATAATATTCATAAATAATATAATTTCAATACATTGTATCAGGAAGATATTGTATTATAAATTTCTAGATGTTACACATTTTTAATATATAGATTCCAAGGAAGTGAATCTATTAGGTAGCGTTGTATGGTGAAGTAGAGGTGCTTGTTTTTCTATTAATTTCTTCAATGGCCAACCTGCTGTTGCTGTTACATTTTAGTCAATTATTAATGCTGCTCTACAGAAAATAACAATAATTAGCCAGAGAAAATGCTATATGATGTGGTAAATGGAGGTCTTATAAAATGATTAAACGAGGTGATACAATTTATTTGACATTATATGTTTTGATAAATTTATTTTGACAATGTACCTAACCACTGATTTATGTTTTGAGCCTTCCCTTGATTATCACTTATATTTGTTTTGTACTCCTATTATGTTTTTTATTTTAGTATCTCTTTGGTGTTTTTTTCCTGAATAGCTACTAAAACACTGGTTGGTTTTTGTTTTTATCTAAAATTACAAGTCGATGTAGCTTGTGAAATTCCTTGGATGTTGTTGGTGTTGGTTTCTAATCAGAACTGGAGTGACTCCTGTAATCTGCATAAAAAGACTTGCATTAAAGACCAGTGCAAATTACCAAGGTGGAAATCCAACTTTTATTGGAGAACAGAACCTCAGCAGCCCCCAAAGAACTGCATACAAGTTTTGTATACAAAGTAGAATTTGACTGGATACTATATTCCTGTTATCTGGCACATAATCATCTCTAAATAAATGCAGTTCATAATCATCTCTAAATAAATTCAGTTTTACTGCTGATTTATTCAAGAACGAGGATAACAAGAAGCTGTGCAAGACAACATTTTATTCTTGTTGTATTCATGAATGTGGTTTTGTTAATTTCATGTCTTTCATTTCAATTTGTCAATCAGATCTATATACTTAGATTTACTACTCTATACCTGGATGCCTCAATGAATTGGTTATAAATTGTACTAGTTTTTCAATTTACTTCAGCATTTTTTCCTTCCTTCAGGAACTTGTCTTACAACAGAAGAGTGCCTCTTGAACAAGAACAGGAACCCTCACTTGAGTAAGGACCAAATAGAGGATGAACTTAAGGCATATCTTGGAGTCCGGAAGATTATATGGTTGCCTCGTGGATTATATGGTATGTAAACTTGATATTCCTATTGTAGATTAAGAATCTTTCTATAATACAAGGAAGATTATACGGTTGCCTCGTGGATTATATGGTATGTAAACTTGATATTCCTATTGTAGATTAAGAATCTTTCTATAATACAAGGTAGTTAAAAAATTCCCCTACACTAGTAACTGTGTGTTGTTTCACAAGGTTTGATACAGAATTGCAGATTTGTTTGTCAGCAAGAATAATTTGGTCCAATATATGGCAAAACCTTGACTTTGTGTAAAACTAATAGAACACTGGATCAGTATATGATTCTAGTTAGAATCCACTATAGCTAGATAATTGGTTTTATAACCATATAATCATACTTGTATGATAAATGAAATTTAGCTGTTTGTTCTCTTGTGGTGAATGCACTTTGTGGCAGGAAATTAACTTCATTAACAGGAAATTAACTTCTGTGCATTTGACTGACTTTCGCCATTACATCAAAGGCTCCAGGAAATTAACTTCTGTGCATTTGACTGACTTTAGCCATTACATCAAAGGCTCCAGACTTTTGCTATTACTCAATTGGTGTACATTGGTTATATCACCTAAGTATTTTTCTTTATTATAAAATGAAACTTAAATTAAGGTAAAATTGACAAATTTCTTTCAGTCTTTTTTTCAGTGAAAGCTAATACAAAATATTGGAAGGACGCACCTGGGCGCTAATAATGAGAAATTTTGAATTTTTGCCTTAATAATGGCAGTTAATTTTCTATAGAAAGGAACAACAATCTGGTTTTCTATAGAAAGGAACAACAATCTGGTAGATATTTTATTTTGTTACGGTGTTCTTATAACTGTCTTTGGGGATCCAAGTGTTCTTGCTAACTTCATTAGTTACTTTTTTTTTTTTAACTGTCTTTGGGGATCCAAGTGTTCTTGCTAACTTCATTAGTTACTTTTTTTTTTTTGCACTTGGAACTTCTTTTGAGGTTCCAAATTTTAAGAGCACATGCTGTGCATCCGTAGAGATGACCTTGTAGTATTAGTAATGATAATATACCCCTTTTATGCAGGGAATGATGACACAAATGGTCATATTGATAATATGTGCTGTTTTGTGATGACCTTGTAGTATTAGTAATGATAATATACCCCTTTTATGCAGGGGATGATGACACAAATGGTCATATTGATAATATATGCTGTTTTGTGAGGCCCGGTGTGGTTATTCTGTCTTGTTAGTATTAGTAATGATAATATACCCCTTTTATGCAGGGGATGATGACACAAATGGTCATATTGATAATATGTGCTGTTTTGTGAGGCCCGGTGTGGTTATTCTGTCTTGGGTTGATGATGAAACTGATCCTCAGTATGAAAGATCTGTAGAAGCTTATTCTTTGCTTTCAAGTGAAACAGATGCTAATGGTAGAAAGTTTGAAATCATTAAAATCCATGTTCCTGGTCCACTCTATATGACAGAGAGTGAGTCTGCTGGGATTTCCCAGGTAAACATTTTTTTTTTCCTTTTCATTCAATTTTTCTGTTCTTGGTTGAAAATAATAATAAGAAAAAACAAAATACCTTTTTATCATTATTAATTCCTTTCATTAAAAATTAAGGAATAATCATCATATTCACTCCATGATCATCGAAGTATATATTTAAATATACAATGCATAGTTTGTTGCTGTATGTTATCAGTTATAGATTTTTATGATGTCATTTTGCAGCTCATTCCTTTTTCGTTTGTGTCTCTATCGTTTTCCTTTTAATCATGTTGTTGCCCCTATTTTTTTCATTAGTAATTGTTAAACTATGGGAAATTTTTTTTCATTAGTAATTGTTAAACTATGGGAAAAAAGAGACATTGAGCTTAAAAGATATGCTTTTGAGACTACAAAATGCTTTATTAATTAAGAAAAAATAATCAATACAATAAATTTAACTTAGTTGTCCAATACCCTTCTTATGGTTGCCTATGGTAACAATGTTCTCCATGCATACAATGAGACAGAAACATCTAGAAAGTGATGACAGAAACATCCTTGGGAAGAATGACAATAAAATAGAAAGTGATCAGCATCACTTGGTATCATTTCAAACTGATGGATGATGGTCTTAAAAAAGCCCAAACCATGCATGGGGTGTTTCTAACACAACAAAATGCTTTATTAATTAAGAAAAAATAATTAATACAATAAATTTGACTTAGTTGTCTAATACCCTTCTTATCTTGTCTATGGAAACAATGTTGTCCACATATACAGTGAGATAGACGCATCCTAGTGATAGAGCATCCTTGGGAAGAATGACAATAAAATAGGGAACGATTAGCTTCACTTCTTATCATTTCAAATTCATGGATGATAATCTTAAAAAGCCCAAATCATGCATGGGGTGATTGCTAAGGCCATATATATCTGAACCTCCATAGACAACATACCATGTGATTGCTGAGGCCATATATACTCTGAACCTCCATAGACAACATACCATGTGATTGCTAAGGCCATATATACTCTGAACCTCCATAGACAACATACCATATCAAATGACTCTCCCTAAGCGACAAAACCAGGGGGAAGTTGCTCCATATAGACTTCATCAAGATCACCAAGTTGCTCCATATAGACTTGCTCCATATAGACTTCATCAAGATCACCGTGTAGAAATGTATTTTTTTAGGTCAAGCTGCAATAGGCAATGGTGAATATTTGTAATGGAAAAGAGAAGTTGAATAAATTTCATTTCAGCAACAAGACAGAAACTGTTAGTATAATGCCATAGATTTTTGTGTATCGTTTGACAAAACCATCATATAGTCATCTATTTTGGTTGGCTTGTCTCTCTTGAATATTTGGTAGTGTTTCTTTAATGGAATTTGCCTTTGTAAGTTTATTGTCTTAGTAACAACCTTATCATCACCTTTCTATCATATATCCTTAATTCTGTGTATTAGGTCAACATGAATTCATTTGCACCTAATCTAAATTCTAACTCTGTAAAATAAAATCAGGTGATTTAGGATGCTTTGTACAACAATCTTAAGCAATTAGCAACCAGTCTTCTAACTAAGTCATAATTTTAGAAGAATATTTTCAGTTTCAATTTATTATAATAATTACTTTCAAATAAACAAATGAGGTGCCATAAACTAGACAAATATTTCAAGCAACTTTTGGTAACAGTGGTTTGTAATAGTCGGTTGTATGCTTAATTGTGATATTCTAATAAGTGGTTTGTAATAGTCGGTTGTATGCTTAATTGTGATATTCTAATAATTGTATGCTTAATTGTGATATTCTAATAATGGCTATGGCGCTATGCTGCAACTTATCATGTGAATAATTGTGATATTCTAATAATGGCTATGGGCTATGCTGCAACTTATCATGTGAAGATGAATATATTTAGTTCAAGGCAATATTGATACCTGCTGATATGGTTAAAGATTGTAGTGGTTCTGTTTGTGAGTGAGTGATGAATTGTGAACTAGATAGATTTAACTTCCATTTAATGCTTGTTATGTTATAATTTTATATTTTCTAGGAAGGTGAGGCTAAGCCAAGACCTCCTGGTACTAGACTTGCTGCTTCCTATGTAAACTTTTACATTGCAAATAAAGCTATCATTGCACCACAATTTGGAGATAAAAAGCGGGATGACGAAGCTATCCGAGTCCTGTCCAATGCCTTCGCTTATCATGAAGTAAGTAAAACTGCCATTAGTGTAAGCCAAGTAAAATTTATGAATAGGAATTTAGGGTATATTTTATCATTAAAGAAACAATGGTGGTTGGTAGCTTGTAGAAACTCCGGCATGTACGAAATAGGCAACAGTCAAAATTAGAATTCGGGATAGAAAATTTTTTCCAAATGATAGTATACAAGTTTTTTTAGCTCCAACTTCAACTGTTTGTTGCAGAAATAGTGCAATCTCTTAAAGTATAGGAAGGAGAGAGGGATGGAGCTGAGATTGTGTTTCTGAAACCACATGTATCCTTTTTTTATATTGGAAAAATGATGTTAGTGAAATGAATTGGAGATTTGATATCCTCTAATGATAAAAATGTACCTGTCAGTAATACATATATAATTTAGATATTTTTTATTATAAAGGATTTGATGTTTGTTTTTTATAATTATAACACTGGTTAAAAATATTACTTTTTTTAAACTGCACTATTGTATTTATAAATTATAAGCTGTACAATTTGGTGTTCAGTATTTGCATGGGATTACTGATCAAATTTTAAAATGTTTGTTGGTTATTAGGTTGTGGGAGTTGAAGGTTCTAGGGAGATTGTTTTGGGCGGTGGAAATATACACTGCATTACTCAGCAACAACCGGCTATTTAATCTGGTGACAAACATGTATCCTATAATCTCCACATCCAATAAACCGTACTTATTGAAGGGAATAACTATTTTGCTACCAGGTTGGAGAAAATGTATCCCGTGTTTGGGTGGTTTTTGTGTTCAGACACCAAGTATTTGATATAAAAGCTGTCAGATTATTGTGTAGTTTTAAAAATAAAATAATTTTGAAACTCTGTATGTTAAATTATTCATAATTTTTTTCATTTTTTTATCTTTCTTAATCTGAGCAACTTTATTTTTATTTTCATTTATCTTTTACTCTTTCCAATCCCCACCATCCAAACAATCTAGCTAATTTTATATCGGTGAGTTAACTTTAAATTGGTGAGTGCCATCAAAAATAGAATACGTCAAAATTTCAAAACTGTGTGTGGCGTCTTGACCTTGTCTTTCTTATGCAGGGAATTGAATGCATTTTTTCCACTTCATCCAACATTTATTTATGCATAATATAATACTAATATAATTATCATAATGAATTTTATCCCATAATTCATTTTCATTTTGAAGAATATGTCTTGACCTTGTCTTTCTTCTGCAGAGAATTGAATGCACTTTTTTCACTTCATCCAACATTTATTTATGCATAATATAATACTAATATAATTATCATAATGAATTTTATCTGACAATTCATTTTCATTTTGAAGAATATGAATTGAATAAGTACAAATTTACACCATACCTATACCTATCGCCTATTGTTCTATTGTTTCAAGTTAATTTACAATGTTTCAAGTTAATTTACAATTTGGAAGTTGTCTCCTTGTCTCCTGCATATTTCATTTTTAATTGATCTGAACGTATTTCATTCTTAATTGATCTGAACCTTGTAGCAAAGTTTTAAATCCCATACCTACTCTTAATGTATTGACTATATGATTTTCTTTTTTTTCTTCTGCAAGCTGACATTTTTTGTGTGTAAAGTTTGCCGTCATTATATTATAAATTGGTGATATAACCTATGTCTATAAATTGGTAATATAACATGTGTCAGGAAATCTCATACTAATTATTAGACATCTTATGGATGATAATTTCACTAGAATAAATTTTGATATTATATTCAAAAATAAATTTTATCTCAACTTTAAAAAGTTATTTATAAAATAATGGTTATTCCCAATTAAATATATAAAATGATCTCCGGTGTGGATGAAACTCCAATTTCTAAGTAGGTTTATTCAGGACCTTGCATGAGCAGGAACTACAAAAGAGGCCTACTTGCTGTGTTTTGGTACAGTCCAAGCATGCAAAGGGTGAAATAGATGAAGGGAAACAAGAGAAACTAAAGTGTGAAGTTACCGAGTATACAACTTCACTTTTTTTTAAGCAAGCACACATGCATCTTTATTGTTTATTCCATCCGAATTAAAGTAGGTTGCAATCATATTTGTAATTTTTATTCAAAGAAAGTGAGGATCTTTATATAATATGCTATTTTTAGTATTATTACAATTTTTTTATCAACTGTAATTTGGTATTTTATTAATATAAGTTTGAGCATTAAATGTGAACATTTTTGTAATATTAGATTACGATTTATTGAATAAAATCTCTATGATTATATTTATGTTCTCTATGATTATATTTATGTTTAATTTTGGTAAATTATTTACAAGTTTTTAGTGATTGTAGTATTTTTCTTTAATTATTAAAATTTATATATTAGAGACAATTTTAAATAAGAGTAAAAACCATGTTGGTATTTGGTTGAAATCCTTGAAATCTCTCCAATTCTAGGATATAATAAATTTGAATTATTATATTGTAAAATATTTAATATAATTAATAAATTTGAATTAATCCATTCTCACATTTTATATTTAGAGGTTATTTTATACATACTTTCCTATTATTTTTTATATTAATATTCATGTTTTAATACATCTACTTGGGACAAGGGACAAGTGATATTTACTTTCATTTGCATAAGTGGTAGGGTTTAGCATAAAATATTCTGCATCATTAATGAACTTTTTTTTCCTTATTCATTAATGTTCATTTTTTAACATTTAAGAAAAATCTTGTTTTTAAATGATAAATGAGAATGAAGTAAGATCAATTTAAGACTATAACTGTTTTAAGTTCGATTAAGTGTAACTTTATTTATTTATTTGAAAAATTGATTGGAGAATGATTTATGTACTAAAAAATTTATATTTAAAAACTAAATTTGTGTTTGAAAAGAAAATTGATTTTCATAAAATTTAAATACTCTAAATTTGATTTTTTTTCTTTTCTTTTAAATTAGTTAACTTTTAAATATTTTATTTAGATAACAATATTCAAATTTATAGAATTTAAGTTTTTTAGATAAATTATTTGGATTTCAATTACATGTAAAAGTACTAAATGTATAAATTATTAGCAAATAATGTAACAACCTAGAAAATCTGTCATTTGAGTGAAATGGTAGAAGTAGAATGAGCACTTAATTATTATATTATTAAACTAAAAACGCGTATTTATAGAAAAAGTAAGTAGTCAAGTCTCATTTCAACTCAAGCCATCATCTCTCTAAAATCCCTAACCTCTTTTCCTCTGACTTCTCTCTAAGTCTATGCTTCCATACCTCATCAGTTTCTCAAGCGGAGCCCACCATTGGACTCGTGGTGGAGAATAGAGCATCCGATCATAACCTCCGTTAGAGTAAGTTCATTTTCTGCCCCTTTTCCTTAAAGCAAATTTATGTTTTTGTTTTTCCTCTGCTTACTGAGCTCGCATGTGGCATCTGAGCCATCAGACGGTGCCTCTGTGAGCTCAGTTTCCTAGTGTGTTAGTCTGATCGTTGGTCAGAGGTCCTTTGGTGCAGATTCGAGTTCCTGAGGATCTTAAGCTTTTGAGAGTGTTAAAAGAGAACTTTCACAGCGATTAAGGTAAGGGAAGCTAACCTTAGTGCTTGTTTGATTTACAAATTTAAGTCTTGAATAGAGAAGTTAATGATTATAGTAATTGTACAATTTGTATCTGGTAAAGTTTCCTGTAGGTCTGAAATGTTGAATTGAATGTTGCATGTATGAGATAGTTGTGTGAAAATTGATGATATGTTGATCTGTTGAATAGATAATT